>Ga0310121_10000079_pt1 | contig 91329 bp, 67 predicted proteins | sample CB27_Tmax_986_MG_FD_203504 | JGI IMG/M metagenome (GOLD analysis project Ga0310121, IMG submission 203504) | Marine microbial communities from Western Arctic Ocean, Canada - CB27_Tmax_986 | ecosystem: Environmental > Aquatic > Marine > Oceanic | place: Canada: Western Arctic Ocean | collected... | reverse complement strand
ACGCCGCGACCACACGTCCAGCTCCACGACTTCTTGCATGCGACTCATCTCTCCAACCTTCCCCGCCCCTACACTAATCTCATCAAGGAGGTTGTCTCACAGATTATTGGCACAGGGGGGTCGATGCGAAATCCTTACATGATGTGTCAAGATTTTCGTAGCTGGCGTCGTAGCCGGCTTCTTGACTGACGTCACGGATGCGCCACAGTCCAGCACGGCTTAGGAGAAAGTGTCGCCACAACGCACCGGGCTTGCGAGCGCCAGGCGCTAGATTCCACCGGATGTCTTGGTTTGTAATGCTCGGATTCAGCGTCATCGACAGACGAACCGTTCACACTAGTGACAGACAATGACAGATCCGAGACACAGCATCGTATGGTGCCTCTCGTCGCTCCTGCTCATGAGCGGCCTCTCTGCGTGCATTCCGTCAGTACCCTCCGTGACCGAACTCCGAGTGCCCGGCGGTGGGCGGATGCCCCAGCTGGCGTTTGACTCGAGCGGGGTCCTTCATTTGATGTATTTCCGGGGGGCGATGACAGGTGGGAACGTTTATCACACGCATCGATCCCCAACGGACACCAACTGGTCCGCTTCCGTCCGGGTCAATAGCGATGACCGCTCGGCCGTTGGGATGGGTCCGATGGACGGGGGCGACATGGCGATCGGGTATCGGGCCGACGATGACCGACCCGTGCTGCATGCGGTGTGGTTTGGGACCAATCCGTTGGAGATCATCTACAGTCGAAAGCCAGCGGACACGCCCGGGTCCGTTTTCGAACCGCAGCGTGTCCTCTGGGAAAAACCGTTTGGACTCATAGAAGCACGCCCGACGGTGACGGCGGATGAGAGCGGTCACGTCTGGGTGGCCTGGCACGCGGGAACACCAGAGGGTGAGGATGACGCGCACCGGGCCGTGTATCTCGCCCGCTCCAGCGACGGCGGCGACACGTTTTCTACCCCGGCGGTCATCAGCCCTGTCGCAGAAGGCGCGTGCGGATGCTGCAGTCTTGACGCGTTTCGTCGCGACGATCGCGTGTGGGTATCGTATCGCGGTGCCGGCAATAATTTGGAACGTGGCCAACGGCTGCTCACGTCGGAGGATGGCGAGACCTTCAGCGACCAGTTGATCCAGGCGTGGTCGCTCGGCGCCTGCCCAGTGACAACAACCACGTTTGCCGCTGGTCCGAGCGAAACGCGGGTCGCGTGGGAAACGAACGGCGAAGTCTTTGTGGCACCAGTGGACGCCGTGCACAATGCCGTCTCACCGGACGGTACGGCCCGTTTTCGCCGCAAGAACCCGGCGATCGCAACCAATGGGCGGGGCGACACCATCCTGGCCTGGGGTGATGCGCCGGGATTCCGAGCGGGAGGCACGCTGTCCTGGCAAATCTTTGACCGGAAGGGACAGCCCCTCGGCGTCGCTGGCGGTGGTATCGAGACAATCGCCAGCGGGAGTGGACCGGCGGTCGCTGTCGCCACGGACGACAGTTTTATCGTCGTCTACTAGTCGCTACTGCTTGACCGCGCGGTCTTGTGTGCACCACCGAGCCTGGTACCGCGGCTGGCTCATCACGCGTATCCGCACCTCCTCCCACTCGTCGCCGACGCGGGCGATGGGCGGACCGGGTCCCAACCCGCTAAAAGAACGCCTTACCGTGCCACGAGTCCGCGGCCTTCGTTTCCCAGCGTCCGCTCGTGACATCGCCAAGACGGGTCAGGGTGTTGTCAAATACGGTGGTGTCCGGCCCTACCGCGCCGGCCGCCGCCAACTCCGCAAACTCCTCGCGAGCGACCCGCTCAATCTCATCGTCGCGCCGAAACAGCACCGGAGCGTGGTTGACGAGCTCGATCCCGAGCTCGCTCTGGAGAGCCTTCATCGTCCGAACCAACGCGTCGACGGAACAGCCTGATGGCCCGACACTCCGTTGGTCGACCGCCACGAACAAGAAACGGTCATAGCGCAAGTCACGCCCGGCGACGAGCGGTCGGTCGTGGGCGCCCCACCCGCCCAGAAATCCGTCCACCGCGTCCAGGAGCGACCGCTGCTCTTCAGCGGTGAGGACACGCTCGGCGGAAAAAATCCACACCCTGGCATCTTCTGGTAGCTGGTCAAATTCAACTCTTGGCATCGTGTACTCCTCGGTCGGCATCCTGCGATCCGGGACAAACACTGGTCCTCGGTATCAGCTGTCCGACAATACGTCGCTCACGGGGCATCCCCGCCGGGCGCGCTGCTCGTCGGTCAGGGATGCCCAGTTTGTTCGCTTTCCCACCTTGTCGGCCGACGTCGCGCCAGGAACCCTACCGCAGGAACACTGGTACAGAAGACTAGTAATACTTTGTCACATCGTCCAAATCGTGCGACAAGACGCGTTCTTCTGGAAGAGCACCAAAACACTCACGAAACCGGCGAACTTCGTCTGTCCCAACATTGTCGTAAAACTTGTCAAAAAACCCCAGCGAAACGGCTGAACGATCTCACAAAGTAGTGCAAGTAGCCTGGTATTGCTAGTGGCCTGCAAGGGTTGAAAGGTAACTAGGAAACGACCGGGCATCCTGCCCGCCGGCGTTGTTCCCGTCCTCGCATGCCGCCTGTATGCGCGCTCGTCACGCCTGGCCAGCGGGGCCGCGCGCGCCACAGACGTAGCAATCATCCGTTGCAGGCCAACTAGAATACAGCGCGTGAGCCAACCACCGACGACGGTCGTCCACACAGCGGAGGCCCGCACGCATGGTCGCTATGTGGTACGAGCCCCCTCCACCGTCGCTTCCGAGTCAGCCCCTATCCTTGTCGGGTTTCATGGCTACGGAGAAAACGCCGAACATCACCTCGACGAGCTGTCCCGGGTCCCGGGCGCAACAGCCTGGCTGATCGTGTCGGTGCAGGCGCTGCACCGTTTCTACGCACGAAAGACCGGAACGGTCGTGGGGTGCTGGATGACATCGCAGGACCGGGAGCAGATGATCACCGACAACCTTCGGTATGTCGACTCGGTTGTCGAGGCCGTGACCGGTCACTCCGGCGCGGCCCGGCCGCTCATCTACAGCGGATTCTCGCAGGGCGTGGCGATGGCGTATCGGGCTGCGACGAGAGGGTCGCGACGCGCATCAGGGGTCATCGCGCTCGCGGGTGATGTGCCACCGGAGCTGTGCGACGACACCCGTCTGACCTGGCCGGGCGTGCTGATCGGACGCGGTCGCGAGGATACTTCCTACACTTCTGCGCACATGGGCCATGACCTCGCGTTTCTCGCGACGACTGGGTGCCACACGGAATCCGTTGTCTTTGAGGGCGGGCATCATTGGCACGACGAATTTCGGCAGGCGGCCGGGCGGATGCTTGAAACCGCCCGACTCCGGGGACCGCACGAGGTCTCGTCGTCGTGACCCAACCAACCGCATTCGACATTGATGTCGGCGTGTCCGGTATGGTGACCGGGCTGCACTATCCATCCGCGCCAACCACGGGCCCAGGTGTCGGCGCGGCGACGCTGTTGCTCGCACCAGGGGCTGGCGCGCCGCAAAGCAGCGGTTTCATGACCGCGTTTGCTCACGGCCTCTGTGACCGTGGCCTGGATGTCGTCACCTTCAACTTCGTCTACCTGGAGCGAGGGCGTCGCGCGCCCGACGCGCGGGGCCGGCTGGAGTACTGCTATCACGCGGCAATCGACACCACACGCACGATTGTGCCGTCGGCCCGCACGCGACTCGTAGTTGGTGGAAAGTCGATGGGGGGCCGAATCGCCTCGCAGGTCGTAGCGGCCGACGCTGATGACTTGTCGGTCGCGGGGCTCGTATTTCTAGGTTATCCTCTCCATCCGCCGGGTCGTCCGGAAAAGCGTCGCGACACCCATCTGCCGGACATCACAGCCCCGATGCTGTTTGTACAAGGCAGCCGCGACCCGTTTGGCACCGAGTCCGAAATCCAGTCGGTGGTCGATGCCTGCGCCCGTGCGCAATTGTGGTGTGTGGCGGGAGGCGACCATTCGCTAAAAGTGCGCGGCCGAGAAGCGCCACCGCTGGAGGCAACGTATACGGAAGTGCAGGATACGATCGCTGATTGGGTCACGAGCCTACGAAATGAGCGCTGATGGTTGGGTCACATGCCTGCGCCATGAACGCCGACGGATGGGCACGGGCGGAAAAGATGAACGCTGATGGCCGTGCTCGGGGCGTAACCGCTCCCCGAATCGCGCTTTCTACTCTGGTATTGCTCGTGTCCGTCTCCGGGGTTGGCTGTGGGGCCAGGGGTCACGTCGACACTGCAGACGCCAGTTTTGAAGATGCCCGAACGACGATGCGCGTGCGAACCGCACTCGTCAACGACGAAGCGCTCGGACTCGAACGAATCATCGTCGACGTGCGTGATGGTCGCGTCGAACTCTCGGGACGCGTCAGCGCGCCGGAGCTGGCGACACGCGCCGAAGAGCTCGTCCGCAGTGTCGAAGGCGTCCGCGCTGTCTCCGTGTCACTCGAAGTGGGGCCACCCGCGGTGGCCGGCCGTGACCGGCCAGGGCGTCTCCCGAGCATCCCTCCGCCGGACGCGCACGAACCGTCCAGAATTCTGAGAGTCGGCGTTGGCGGCACATTCAACCTCACCCCCGACGGGGCGCTGGGGAACGGGGGTGGCATCAATCCGGTCATCCGGCTGCGGTCGCGCACCGGATGGGGTCCGTCGCTCAGTATGAGCTGGATGCGACTGCCGTTGAAAACGACGCCAAGCGGTGCCCCCGCCTTGGCCACCATGACCGTCAGACCGGTGATGGCGGGTGTGGAATATGCGGTGTCGGGCGACCGTCTTGGAGCGTCGATGTCGGTCGTCGGTGGATACTCCTTTAACTCGCTCACGCTCGATACCACGCAGGTCGCCCCCGGACGAGCCATCGGAGTCAACAATGCTCCAGCGCTCAGCGCGGTCGCGTCGTTCTGGGTCAACGTCACTCCGCGCGTCGGTGTGAGTCTGTTTGGCGGCTATCTGTGGGTCCGACCGGGCGCCACCTACGCCAGCGATACCACGCTGACCGAGGAACGACTCAGGGCGGATGCGGTGCTGCTCGGCGTCGGTGTCTCGTATTGGCTCTTCTGAACCGGACCACCCCATGGCACACGAACCACCATCGACGTCGGGGGCTCTACTGACCGGAGCCCTCGGCTCTCAACTCGCCGGCGTCGGCGACGCCGTGGTATTCGCCCTCCGCGCAATCCGAGACGCCGTGCTACCGCCCTACGAGCTTCGGGAAACGCTGCGGCAACTCTACGAGATCGGCTGGCGGTCAACCCCACTTATCGGAGCATCCGGTCTGGCAGTGGGTATTGTGCTCTCGATGCACACGCGGGCGTCGCTAGAGCGGTTTGGCGCAGAAGCGCTTATCCCTGCCGCTTTGGCACTCGCACTCATTCGCGAGACCGGGCCCCTGACGGCCGGGCTTCTCCTCTCCGGTCGCATCGGAGCCGGCATCGGTGCGGAACTTGGCGCCATGAAGGTGACCGAACAAATCGACGCCCTCGAAGCCACGGCCGTCGACTCGTTCAAGTATCTGGTCGTGACCCGGGTCATCGCGTGCGTGATTGCGCTACCGCTCCTCACCACCCTCATGAACTTCACGGGAATCATCGGCGGGTGGCTCGCCGAAGCGGCCATCAGCGGCGTCTCGTTCGGTCCATATTTCCGCAGCGCGTTTTCGTTGGTCTCCTACACCGACTACATCCCGGCCACCCTCAAAACGATGGTGTTCGGATTCATCATCGCCGTGACCGCGTCGTATCTCGGGATCAACACGTCGCGAGGGACGCAAGGCGTGGGTCAGGCCGCGACTCGGAGCGTCGTCACCTCGTCGATCTTGCTCATCGCCTCCAATGTCATCTTGGTCCAGCTTATTTTCTTTCTCTTTCCGGAGTTTGGAGAGTGACCGACGCTCCGGCCATCCGGCTCGACCACGTCTCAAAAGCGTTTGGCACGCTCAAGGTCCTGGACGACGTGTCGCTAGACATCCCATCGGGCCGCTCTGTCGTTATCTTGGGACGGAGCGGCACCGGCAAGAGCGTCACCCTCAAGAGTATTATTGGGCTGCTGCGTCCGGACGACGGTCGCGTGTTTGTCGAGGGACACGAGGTGACGGCGATGTCGGTGGCGGAGCTGGCGGCGGTGCGTCAACGGATCGGCTTTCTGTTTCAAAACGCGGCGCTATTCGATTCGATCACAGTCGGAGAGAACGTCGCATTTCCTCTCCGCCGGCACACCAACCACACGGATCAGCAGATTCGGACTCGAGTCCGGACCTTGCTCGAACAAGTCAGTCTGGGACGCGACATCGACAAGATGCCGGGCGACCTCTCCGGGGGTATGCGCAAACGCGCGGGACTCGCACGGGCGATGGCGTTGGCCCCACCGATCTTGCTCGTAGACGAGCCAAGCGCCGGTCTTGACCCCGTGACCGCGGAAGAGATCGACGAGCTTCTGGTCGGGTTGAACGAGAACGACGACACGACGCTGGTTATCGTCACCCACAATATTCCCAGCGCCCGCCGTATCGGGGACGAGCTGATCTTTCTTCATGAGGGTCGTGTCCTGGCCCGGGGAGAGGCGGCGACGCTCGAGCGGAGCGAGCATCCGCTCGTTCGCCAATTCATGGCATCAGCAGGTTCAGGCTAGTGTACCGGGGCAGTCCATTGGTCCCACACAATAACAAGGAGTAGGTCATGAGTCGTTCGCAGCTATCGCTGGTTGGCGCCTTTGTGATGGTCGGCGTGTTGATGTTTGCTGTCGGAATCTTCATGATCGGCGACCGCCGGCTCTTGTTTGCCGAGCACTTCGAGGTCGAGGCCGATTTTGGTCAGGTCACGGGAATTCGAGTCGGCACCATGGTGCGGGTTGGGGGAGTCGACGCGGGGGAAGTACTTCGCATGCAGATTCCCTCATCTCCCGCCGAGCGCTTTGTGGTCACGATGCGGGTGCGCGAGGACCTACACGGACTCGTCCGAACCGACTCGGCGGCGGCCGTTCTGACCGACGGGCTGTTGGGGAACGTGTTTCTCCAGATCCGCGAGGGCACCGCGACGGCGGCGTTGCTCGAACCGGGCGGACGCGTCCGCGGAATAGATGCGATCGAGATTGCCGACCTCATCGCGGAGGGCCGGGATACATTTCGGGTCCTGGCCGGCGAGTTTGTGGACCTGCGTCAGGACTTTGGCGAGACCGTCGACCTTCTCGAAGACACCGTGCGGGCCACCACCCTGCTGCTCGAAGACGTGGGGAACGACGTGCGGGCCATCAGCACGATGAGCGCATTGTTTATGGACGAAGCGCGAACCATCGCCGTCGACACCCGTCTCATCTTTGACAACATCAAGAATGGACAGGGCACGGTTGGCAAGCTCCTGACCGACGACACGCTCTATGAGCGGGCGTCCGAGGTGGTCACGAATATGGACGCAACGATGGGCGCTATCCGGGGGGCCAGCGAACACGCGGAGGCAATCCTGGGTGACTTTCGCGCGCCCGAAGGTCCGAGCGGCGAGATCTGGACCGAGCTCACTGACGTGCTTGACACCGCGAAGAACGCCATGGCGGATCTCGCCGAGAACACCGAGGCCCTCAAGCACAACTGGCTGTTCCGAGGGTTCTTCAACGACCGGGGATTCTTCAACCTCGACGCGATCACCCTCGTCGAATATCGCGAGCTTGAGGACCGCGAGCGCTACGCGACGCTTCGGGTGTGGGTCGAATCGAGCCGTCTCTTTGCCACGGCCGAGGACGGCTCCGAGCAACTTTCCGAAGAGGGACGAGCTCGGCTAGACGCGACGATGGGCGATTTCCTCCGCTATCCGCGAGACACCCCGCTTGTTGTGGAGGGCTACGCGACCGAGGGGACGGCCGCGACCCAATATCTGCAATCGGACCGTCGAGCCACCCTGGTCCGGGATCACCTTGTCCGTGATTACGGTCGGGTCACCACGCTCACTGGCACGATGCCGATCGGCGCCAGCGCAGTCGGCAGCCCGAGCGGCGACAACCGCTGGGACGGCGTGGCGCTCACGTTGTTTGTCGGGCCAGATGCGATGACTGGTGACGACGACGAGGCTGACGAATAGCGCTCGACAGTTAGACGGATTCTTTGAGGTCGACCGCGTCCAGGAACGGCATCATTCCCCGTAGGCGTGCGCCGACTTCCTCGATCTGGTGAGCCTGCTCCGCCTTGCGTGTCGCCATAAACTCTTTGCGCCCCGCCGCGTCCTCGTCGATCCACTTCTTGGCGTAGGTACCGTCCTGGATATCGGTGAGGACCGCCTTCATCGCCCTTTTTGTTTCGGCCGTGACCACCCTCGGGCCTCCGGTATAGTCGCCATGCTCGGCGGTGTCGCTCACGGAGTACCGCATATAGTTGAGGCCGCCCCGGTAAAAGAGGTCGACAATGAGCTTGAGCTCGTGCATACACTCGAAATACGCGATCTCCGGCTGATACCCGGCTTCGACGAGCGTCTCGAATCCGGCCTTGACCAACGCGCTCACCCCGCCACAGAGCACGGTCTGCTCGCCAAACAGATCGGTCTCCGTCTCTTCGGCAAACGTCGTCTCGATCACACCAGCGCGAGTGACGCCCAATCCTTTGGCGTAGGACAATGCCAACGCCTTGGCTCCACCCGTCGCGTCTTGCTCGACCGCGATCAACGCCGGAGTGCCCCCGCCTTCGAGAAACACCTCACGGACCCGATGGCCCGGCGCTTTTGGTGCAATCAGCGTGACGTCGACGTCCGCGGGAGGCTGGACCGTCTTGAAGCGAATGTTGAACCCATGGGCGAACATCAACATCTTTCCAGCGGTCAAGTGCGGCGCCACCTGTTCACGATAAATCCCGCCCTGGCTGGTGTCGGGGGTCAGCAACATGATCACATCGGCCCATGCCGCCGCGTCGGACCCGGACACCACCGTCAAACCCTCGGCCTCGGCCTTTGCTTTCGACCGGCTGCCTTCGTGAAGTGCGATGCGCACCTCGACCCCACTATCCTTCAGGTTCAGCGCGTGCGCATGCCCCTGCGAGCCATAGCCAAATATGGCGACTTTCTTGCCTTGAATAAGAGAGAGATCCGCGGAGTCGTCGTAGTAGATCGTGGCCATGACACACAGTCCTTCAGTTCATGTTCTGAGTAAGAATGAATCGTGAGCGCGTGCGAAACCCGGCACGCCGAGAGCTGACAAGTATACCGAAGACGCTCCGTCCGGCCCCAACCCGAGCTCGTAGCATCCGTCGTCGAGACGGGGAAGTGCGGTCAGACGGAGTACGAGACGCTGTCGTCGTCGGCGGATGGACGTGGAAGCGCCCGGGGCAACTCGGGCTGCGGTACGGTCACGCTCTCTGACCCTCTCACCATCCCCACCCGACCCGTCCGCACCAGCTCCTGAATGCCATAAGGCTGTAAGACCTCGAGCAACCCGTTGATCTTCCCTTCCGTGCCGGTGGTCTCGATGATGACGGAGTCAGGAGCCACATCGACCACACGCGCCCGAAAGACATCCACCAGCTGCATGACTTGACTTCGGACGTCGGCGCTGGGGGTGGCGACTTTCACCATAGCCAACTCGCGATACACGGCCTCCTCGGCCGTGATGTTGTGGACCCGCAGCACGTTCACGAGCTTGTAGAGATTCGCCTCGACACGCCGCGCCCCGGGCGCGTCAGCTTGCACCGACACTGTCATACGGGACACGCCGGGAATCTCGCTGTGACCCACTGTCAGCGACTCGATGTTGAACGCACGGCGACGAAATAACGAGGCAACGCGATTGAGAACACCGGGCTTGTCTTCTACGTAGATGACAAACGTATGTCTCTCGACCGTCACTCGTCATCCGCCGTTTCTACGATGGGCGCCGGACTGGGCCGCCGAATCATATCGTGCAAATCGGCCCCGGCTGGTACCATCGGATAGACCGTATCTTCTTGCTCGACTCTAAAGTCGATGACCACTGTTCCGTCGTCTGCGCGTGCTGATTCGACGGTCGGCACGACTCCCTCGCGAGTGCTGACGGTCTCGCCGCGAAGACCAAAACACGACGCCAGCTTGGCAAAGTCTGGACTCAAGAGCGGAGTGGCCGCGTAGCGACGTTCATAAAAAAACTCCTGCCACTGACGCACCATGCCGAGATAGCCATTGTTGACGATGGCCACGTTGATCTTCAGTTTTTCTTGGGCGATCGTCGCGAGCTCACACATCGTCATCTGAAATCCGCCGTCTCCTGCGATGACCCAGACTTCTTTGTCGGGACACGCCATCTTGGCCCCGATGGCCGCCGGCAACGCAAACCCCATCGTGCCAAGCCCCCCGGACGTGATCAAGCTCCGAGCTTCATCATGATGGTAGTACTGCGCTTCCCACATTTGATGCTGCCCGACGTCGGTCACCACAATCGCTTTGCCTTCCGTCAGACGCCAGATGTCGTTGATCACATGTGCCGCGTAGAGATGCCCACTGTCCGGGAGATTCTGGATGTCGCGTACGGCGACGTCGCCCTTCAGGTCGTCGATCGCCGCCAGCCAGTGCCCATGGTCACCCGACACGACGTGAGGTAGCAATGACTCCAGCACGCCGCTCAGGTCGCCGGCCAGCGTCACGTCGACCTTGACGTTCTTGTTGAACTCGGCCGGGTCGATGTCAATATGAATCTTTCGCGCGTTTGGCGCGTAGGTTTTGAGATTCCCTGTCACCCGGTCGTCAAACCGCATCCCGAGGGCGATCAGCAGGTCAGCCTCTTGAATCGCCTGGTTGACCCACGACTCGCCGTGCATCCCCATCATGCCGAGGTTGAGCGGGTGACGCGCGGGAAATCCACCGATTCCCAGGAGAGTCATGGCGACCGGGATATTGCCATCCTCGGCGAGCCGCCGCACGAGCGCCATACCGTCGGACAACATCACGCCATGCCCCGCGAGGATGATGGGACGCTTGGCGCCGTTGATAAGACTCGCGGCCTGCGCATATTGCTCGGCCGTCGGGCTCAGGTCAGGCCGATAACCGGGGAGCTTGACGTCGCGTGGGTCCCACTCGAGTTCGGTCGAGCTTTGCTGGGCGTCTTTGGTGATATCGACGAGGACCGGACCCGGACGCCCCGAGCGGGCGATATACATCGCCTCGTGTATCGTCGGAGCGATCTCTTCGACATGCGACACCAGATAGTTGTGCTTGGTAATCGGCAGTGTGACCCCGGTGACATCCGTCTCCTGAAACGCGTCCGACCCGACCAACTTGCTCCCGACCTGACCGGTAATACAGACGATCGGAGACGAGTCCAGCATCGCGGTCGCGATACCGGTCACCATATTCGTCGCACCCGGTCCCGATGTCGCGATCGCCACACCCACCCGACCACTGGCCCGGGCATAGCCATCGGCCATGTGGGTGGCACCTTGCTCATGACGCACCAGCACGTGACGGATGGGATAGTCGAGCATGGCGTCGTAGGCCGGAAGAATCGCCCCGCCCGGATAGCCGAAGACCGTATCGACTCCTTCGCGGACCAGCGCTTCCCAGATGATTTGCGCCCCGGTGCGCACTGCTGACTGTGACGATGAGGTCGACATCCGCCCCTCTCCTTCTCTACTCCGTCTCCCACGCAACTGATGTTTTCAGTCCTCGTGGCTCTTCAAGCGCTGCTGTGTGGGTTGTCGGCTGGTACCGGTCGCGCCTCGCGGCGCTGGCTATCGCTTTCAATGTCCAGAATTGCGCGCTCCGGAGGCCGGGCGAGGACCACTTCGCCCTCAGCGACGACCTCCAAATGAGCGTGTAAAGAGCCACTCGCCGTTCACTAGCTCGTCACGGCACCCTGCGCCGCCGATGAGACCAGCCGCGCATACTTCGCCATCACGCCACTCGCGAATCTTGGCTCCGGCGGCTGCCACGCTGCCAGCCGGGTTTGAATCTCGCTATCGCTCACCTCGAGCTCCAGCCGCCGATTCTTCTCGTCAAAGAGGATCATATCGCCGCCGCGCACGATGGCAATCGGTCCGCCTCTTGCCGCTTCGGGCGCTACATGACCGGCCATCATGCCGCGGGTCGCCCCCGAGAAACGACCGTCGGTCAAGAGCGCGACCGACTCGCCGAGACCCGCCCCGACGATCGCAGCGGTCACCGCCAGCATCTCTCGCATTCCGGGACCGCCCTGCGGCCCTTCATAGCGAATCACCACTACATCACCCGGCTGGATCACCGATTGCTCAACCGCCGCGAACGCGGCCTCTTCGCTGTCAAACACCCTCGCCGGCCCACGGTGCTCGGCGAGCGCGTGACCAGCAACCTTCACCACACATCCATCGGGGGCCAGATTCCCTTTGAGCACGACCAGTCCACCAGTGGGTGTGATCGGATTCGTCACGGGTCGCACCACCTCTTGTCCGGGTGTTTCATCTGCGGCGTCCGCCACATCCCCGATCGTTTGCCCGGTCACGGTCATCGCGTCGGCGTGCAGCAACCCCGCCTCTTTGAGACGCTTCACCACCAACTCGAGACCACCGGCCTTGTAGAGATCGGTCGCGACAAACCGTCCGCCCGGCTTGAGATCGGCAAAAAGGGGCGTGCGTTCGCTGATTCGGTCAAAATCCTCGATGTCCAGGTCAACCCCCGCCTCGCGAGCGATCGCCAGCAGATGTAGCACCGCGTTTGTCGATCCCCCGGTTGACGCCACTCCCGCAATCGCATTCTCGAGCGCGTCGCGCGTCACAATCTGACGCGGTCGACGATCCTTCTTGACAAGCTCCAACACCAGTGCCCCGGCCTGTTCGGCGACATCCGCCTTCTCTTTCGCCATCGCCGGCACACCGTTAGCCGCCATGGGTGACACGCCAAGTAGTTCACAGACCGTCGACATAGTGTTCGCCGTGAACTGCCCGCCACACGCCCCCGGTCCCGGACAGGCCACGTCTTCGAGTGCGCACAACTGTTCATCGCTCATCGTGCCGGCCGCATGGCTGCCAACCGCTTCGAACACGTCCTGAATCGTCACGTCTTTGCCATTCCATGCCCCAGGCGCGATTGACCCGCCATACAGCACCAAGCCTGGAATGTTCAGCCGCACCAGAGCCATGACCCCACCCGGAATCGTCTTGTCGCATCCCACCAGCACGATCAGCCCGTCAAAGAGATTGCCCCGGGCGACAAGCTCGATCGAATCGGCAATCACTTCACGACTGACCAGCGACGCTCGCATGCCCTCGCTGCCCATGGTGATGCCATCCGAGATCGAAATGGTGTTGAACTCCATCGGGGTGCCCCCGGCGGCTCGGATCCCACGCTTGACCTCAGCGGCAAGCTCACGGAGGTGATAGTTGCAGGGGCCAATCTCGATCCACGTATTCGCCACCCCAATGATCGGTCGAGCGAGGTCTGCATCGGTAAAACCGACGGCTTTGAACATGGCGCGGGCCGGGGCCCGGCTCGGGCCTTGGGTGATGGCGGCACTACGTAGGTTCTCGGTCATCGATGGTGTTTGTCTTCGCCGTCACGGCGTTAAAATAAGAGTGCACAAACAAAAAGGCCATCATCGCGTCGGATGATGGCCTCGTGTGTGTCGGTTGCCCGTCGAGCACATCATCCGCTTGCCGTCGGTGTAATAGCACCGACGCCGCACACGATGACACTGACGACCAAGGGAAATTCCATATTCGTGGACCACGTGCAGTTTACCTTGCGAAAGGTCCCGGGTGAAAGCCCTCCGGTTGCTACACTTGGACACGGTCTCTGCTATGCGACTTCGGCCCGACAACTCGTTGCTTCGTCATACGTGTTGGTTTCGCGTGTCCGCGCTCACGGTCTGGGCGCTCATCGCCCTCGTTGCTGGAAGCGGTTGTGTGGGTGAATCGGGTTCGTCGTCCGTCCCCGTCGACTCCGGACGAACGGCCGATGACGACCTGTTCATCGATTTCGTTGATCGGTTCGACCGGCCCATGGTACGTCGGGCAGCCGGACCCTTCTACGACTTTGGGGCATCCGGGCGGCCAGAGGATCGACTTGACGGGTGGGGCGCCATCGAGCGCACGGCCGACGGGCGCGGATCGTTCGCCTGGGCGACGAACACGACCGCACGACTGCGTTTGGTGGTGGCGGAACTGGACGAAGGGTGGCTCCATTTCTCCGCCTCATCGTTCGCTCTGGGACCGCGAGCGGCCCAGACGACGGTCGTCTCTCTGAACGGGATGAACGTGGGCGTGGTCACCCTCGTCCCGGGACCGTTTGCCGTCTACTCGCTCCCGTTATCGGGCGGGGCGCTCGCTTCCGGCGACAACGTCGTTGCGTTCGACTTTGCATATGCGGGTTCGCCCGTGAACCCGACGTCTCAAGCCGGCGACCCTCGAACGCTTGCTGCCGCGTTTGACTACGTCGCCATCACCGCGGACGCCGGTCCACCGGCCACCGGAGAACTCCCAGCCCTGGTCCAGGCACTTGTCTCCGGCCCCAAAACTGACCGCGTACGTCTTGCTAGCGGCGAAGAGGTGGAGTTCCATCTCGTGGTTCCCGCGGGAGGACACGTCGACTTTGGGATGGCGGGCACATCGCCTCATCCGCGCTCAGGGCTACGCGGCGAAGTGGCGATCCGAAGCCTCGACGAACGAGGCCCGCACTCCGGGGACACGCGAAATACCACAGCGCCCGACAACGATGTGAAAGAGGAAGTCTTCTTTAGTCGGGAGGCCGGGGACGCAGTGATAGAACGACAAGCCGACCTGTCCCAATGGGTCGGACGCCGCGTCGCCGTGGTTTTCCGGGTCGTCGGCGGTCAGCCGCAGGACAGCATCGACTGGGTCGAGCCACAGCTCCGCGGCTACGCGGGCGCTGAACGTCTTCACACGAATGTCGTGCTCATCGTCATCGACACGCTCCGCGCGGACTACCTCGGCAGCTACGGCGGTGAGGCTGAGACTCCACATCTTGACGCGCTCGCGGCGTCAGGTGTGCGATTTGACCGCGCTTATAGTCACGTGCCGATCACGGTGCCGAGTCACTCGTCGATGTTTACGTCGCTGTTGCCGAGCGAACACTCGGCGCTGACCAACGGCAGCATCCTGGGCGAGGAACACGTCACCTGGGCAGAGCTGATGCGTGACCACTACCGACGCACCGCGGGTTTTGTCAGTCTTGGCGTCCTTCAGAACCACGCGGGGACGGCCCAAGGCTTTGACGTTTATGACGATGACTTTGGTCGGGACTGGTGGAAGAACGCGGAGGAGATGAATACCAACATTCTACCCTGGCTCGAGAGCGCTCGGTCTCCCTTCTTCTTATGGGCTCACTACTCAGACCCACACGAACCTTATAGCCCTCCGGGCCGCGACTATACGCCGATACAGCTGACGTATCGCGACGAGACAGTAGGAACGATGGAGGCACAAGGGAGGACGTCGGCGGTCGAGCTCGAATTTCCCTCCGGTGTCTCCCAGATCGAGCTGTCACGGCTCTCGTCGGCGTCACGTCAGCCTTTGCGACTCAACAACCTCCGCACCACGCACCCGGAGGTCACGGTCACCTGTGACCGTGGGTGTCGCGTGAGGCAGCCCGGTCCAGCCGTTCGCGAGTTTGTGACCACGCTGCCGGCGACACTGACCGTTTCCAACGCGGCGCCCGAACCCGTCGTCACGACGTTGCTCGTGCAGCTGTCGGAAGACCTGACTACCCCAGAAGCCCGCGCGAGATATCGCGAGGAAGTCGAGTATCTCGACACGCAGGTGGGAGCCTTGCTGGACCGGATTGACGCGGTGTCGGACGACACGCTCATCATCATGACCGCCGACCACGGCGAAGACCTCGGCGAGCATGGATCACCCGGACACGTCAGCCGTCTGTATGAGCAGGTTGTTCGGGTACCGCTGGTGGTGAGTTGGCCCGGAGAGATCGCTGACGGGCTCACCGTCGCCGACCCGGTCGCCCACATCGACATCCTTCCCACCGTTCTCGACCTCCTGAGCATCGCGACTGCGGATGACGAGGAGGCCCCAAGACGCGCTGGCCGGAGCCTTCGGCCGTTTTGGACCGGGGCGTCACCCGCACCACAGGTCGAACCCATCGTGGTCGAGACGTTCCGTCCGGAATCTCCCCGTTCACGTAAGGGGGTGATCACGGCGGGTCACAAGCTGATCGTGACCCAGTCGCCTACCGACGAAGACGGTCCGCCAGAACATGTCGAGCTCTACAACTTGGCGGCCGACCCCGCCGAGCTCGACAATCGCGCGCGGGACGACACAGCGACAACCGAGGCGCTGACCGAGACGCTCCAAGCCCGGATACGCCAGGCGAGGGCGGGGGCGTCAAGACCTCAAGAGCAAACGCTATCGACCGACCAACTCGAACAATTGAGGTCTCTTGGCTACGTTCGCTAGACGCAGGACTCGACTGATGGCCGCGACGGCCATCGCCGCCATCCTAACCGCGGTCTGGGCCGTCCTCGCCTTCGACGTTGCCCCGGACCGTGGTGTGAGCTGGTCGCTGCATAGAGAAGACGTGCGAGAACCGCCTCTCTTTGTCGGGCGGGCACGGACGGTCGCCGCCGAGACCATAGACGAGATCGAGGCCACGCTTCCCCCGGCGTACACCATTCGGTGGCAGGGTTACTGGTTCGTGTCGCAGGACGAGCCGGTCATTCTTCAGGCTCACGGAGACCTTCGCGTACAGGTCTATCTCGACGGCGCGCGTGTCGTCGAGTACGACCCCGCAGACGGGTCACGACCGGCCCGCGGTCGCGTGCGTCTCACCCCCGGCGCCCATCAGCTCGTGGTGGATTCCGAGCACCGGGCTGACACGTCTGAGGTTCACGTCGGCATCCTACGCGTGGCCGAACAGACGACCGCCGAGCCATTGCCCCTGCACCGTTTGTTCACGAGACGACCCGACTCTCGTGACTATCTCGCCGCCCAAAGTGTCCCCTGGGCGGGGTGGCTTGCCGTCGCCAGCTGGCTGGCGATCCCGTTTGGCAACATCGTGGCGGCCGGGTTTCGCGGTTGGCCGCACGAGCCGGGAGAGGCCTGGCGCCGCATTCGGATTGCGGCGTTTCCCGCCTGCCTCGGACCGTCCCAGATCCTGTTGTTCGGCCTCCATCAAATCTACCGTGGCAACCACGCTGAGCTCAGCGCGCCGTTCTGGCAATTGGCGCTTCACACCGCGCCCGCCCTCGCGCTAGTAACAGGTGCGCTCATCGTCGTGGGGCTGTTTCTTGACGAGCGGCGGTTCCGTGGCTACGTTGTCGCCCTGTTCAGCGTCGGTGTGCTTGTATGGCTGCAAGGCGGTCCCCTGCTTGCCGACTACGGTGCCCTGGACGGACGGGAGATGGATTGGAATCGTCATGCCTGGCGCGCGCCGTGGGAGCTTGCGCTCTGGATCGTCACCTCCACCGTGTTGGTAGCGCTCACTCGACGGGTATTTCCGGTCGCCGCGTTTGCGAGCCAGCTCCTGGTCGGCCTGAACGTGGTTGTGATGGTCGGGGCATTCGCCGCATCGTTGGTCGGCGCCGACCCCGAGACCGAGACCGAGACGAATTTCTCAGACCGCCCCGCCTGGGCTTCAGAGCTCTCTCGCACCCGCAACGTGATCCATCTGGTCCTGGACGGATTTCAGTCGGACGTCTTTGCGGAGCTTCTCGAACGAAACACCGAGCTCTACGACACGCTGTCTGGATTCGTTTTCTTTGCGGACCATACTGGCGCATTTCCCACGACCATCACGAGTATTCCAGCGATGCTGACCGGCGCGCATTATCGGAATCAGGAACCTATCCGCTCATTTATCGATCGCACCGCCGACGAGGAGTCGCTGCTGACGCTCCTCCGCGACCGGGGGTTCGACACCGACGCCATCGGTATCCATCGGCAGGGTCTTGCCCCGGCCACCAACACCTACGTCATTCCCCGACCGTATGTGAGCTACGACGAGTACACCCGGTTTACCAGCTGGCAACTCGCCGACCTTTCGGCGTTTCGCCACGCACCGCATCCCGTAAAACGATGGCTCTACAACGGCCAACGCTGGCGACTGCAGATGCTTCTGGGGCAGGGCCGTGACGGCGTGACAAGCGAGCGGAGGTATCACTCGCAAAATGGCCAGGCCTTTCTCCGCGACTTTGTCAGCCTTCTACAAGCCACCCGAGACAGACCGGTCTACAAATTTCTTCATGTGGGCATTCCGCATCTTCCGGTCGTCCTCGACGAACGGTGTCAATTCGTGGGGGTAGTCCGTCCGACCCGCGACGCCTACCGAGGCCAAGCACAGTGCGCGATACACCTTGTGACGAGTCTTCTCGAGCGTCTTCGTGAGTTGGATCTCTATGACCGGAGCGTCATCGTCGTCTCGTCGGATCACGGCGTGTATATGCGTCCGCGGGACTTTGTCGACGACCATTCCGTGCCGTTTGACAACCTCGCCGCATTGGCGGGGAGCGCCCGGGCACTGCTGGCCGTCAAACCTGCCGGGGCCACCGGACTACTCCGAATCTCCTCAGCCCAAACTTCCATTGGTGACATTCCAGCCACCGTGCTTGACGCCGTAGAGATTTCGCCCGGCAACGTCCCTGGACGGTCCGCCTTGCGTCTGGATGAAGCCGCACAAGGCCGGGAGAACCAGGAGAAGGACGAGGGGGGCAGAAAGACCGAAACCAGAACGCGGTCGTACGCCTGGTATCCGTGGAACAACGCGGACTGGAACCGCGACTACATCAGCCAGTTGAATCTCTTCAGGATCACCGGCCCCGTCCACAACGGCGCGTCGTGGTCATACCGAGGAACGGTGTTCGAACCCGGCACGCCGCTTGGCGAGATGGCGTCAGGTTGGGAGCCGGCCGATACGGTGGACGCCGACCCAGACGCGCGGCGTGTCCGCGAGCATGCCTGGGAGTATGCACCGACCCAGGCCACATCCGTCCACCTCCAGCTGCGTTCCGGTGATCCGCTCGGACCCGCGTCACGCGTGTCTGTGACGCTCAACGGGCAAGAGGTTGACCGGCGTATGCTCGACGACGGCCAATGGCACACGATCGAGCACGCGTTTTCTGCGATGACTGACGGTGCCTCTGCTCGGTTAGACGTCCGTGTCGAGCCGTCTGAGGACCAAGAGCCAGGATCCGCCTCCGGGCAAATCGTGACGGTAGTCGTCCAAGACCTAGAATGGCGCTAGACCGGTTGTTCGCGCGCCTCTCATCTTGAGATGCCCGAACCTCCCCCTCAGGCAGCGAATCGAAGAATCTGGACCTCAGCTCCCGCAGACACGGCTTGCTCCGCTGTCGTCAGAATCTGCTGGCTGACTTGCTCGACAAAGCAGTACCGGCCGGAGGAAACCTGAGCGCCCTCACGCTTCGGGATCCTCATCGGCGGGCGTGACTCCAGGCAACTAATAGACCGTCGCAACGCTACGCCAAAATTCCGTCCACCACCTTGCCGAAGACGTCGGTGAGACGGAAATCGCGCCCTTGGTATCTGTGAGTCAGGCGCGTATGGTCGATGCCCAGGAGGTGAAGCACCGTGGCGTGTCGATCGTGAATGCTGACGGGGTCCTTCACGGTGTTGTAGTTGAAGTCGTCGGTTTCGCCATACGAGATGCCCGGCTTGATGCCTCCGCCAGCCATCCATACCGGGTAACAGCGCACGTGGTGATCGCGCCCGTAGTTCGTGGTGCTCGACGGCACTTCGCCGGGGCGAGAGGCCTGTCCGTATACCGTTCGTCCAAACTCACCGCCCCACATGACAACCGTGTCCTCGAGCATCCCGCGCTGTTTCAAATCCTGGACCAACGCGGCCGATCCCTGGTCGACGTCGTGGGCACACTCGGTAATCCGTTTGGGTAGGTTGTTATGGTGATCCCAGCCCCGATGCGTCAGCTGAATGAACCGCACGCCTCGTTCCGCCAGCCGCCGAGCCAACAGGCAATTGCGAGCAAAGGTTCCAGGCTTGCGAGATGCCTCCCCGTACAGCTCAAAGCTGCTGTCCGGCTCTCTGTCTGGCGACATGTCCATCAGCTCGGGCACGGAGGTCTGCATCTTCGCGGCTAGCTCGTATTGCTCGATTCGATTCGCAATCTCCGGGTCACCGAACTCATCCAACGAGTTCTGATTGAGCGCCGCCAGACCGTCCAGAAACCGCCGGCGGTCGGCCGGTTCGAAACCGTCGGGATTTGAGAGGTACAGGACGGGGTCCTTACTGGGCCCGAATTTGACGCCGCCGTATCTGGGTGGCAGGAAGCCGGAGCCCCACATGCGCTCATGAGCCACCAACCCTGCCTGGCTGCTCTGCGAGACAAAGGAGATAAAGCCCGGAAGGTTCGCGTTCTCGCTGCCGAGCGCATAGTTCATCCAAGCGCCGAGAGTCGGTCTGCCGGCCAGCTGAAACCCGGTGAGTAGCAGCGAAATCGCGGGATCGTGATTGATCTGCTCATTGGACATCGTCCTGATAAAGCAGATATCGTCGACAATCTTCGCCGTGTGGGGCATCAGCTCACTCACCCACTGCCCTGATTGTCCGTGCTGCGTGAAGTCGAAGACCGACGGGACAATAGGCAGTGTCGCCTGGTTTGCGGTAAAACCGGTGAGCCTTTGGCCTCCGCGCACTGAATCCGGCAGCTCCGTTCCGGCCAGATCCTTCAGCATCGGCTTGTGATCCCATAGGTCGAGATTCGAAGGCGCCCCAAGCATGTGCAGGTAGATCACCCGCTTCGCCTTGGGGGCAAAGTGCGGCAGTCCCTCCAGACCGCCGATCGCGGTGGCTTCGGGCGCCGCGGCCAGGAGATCGTCACCAAGGAGAGAGCACAACGCAGCGAAACCGATGCCGCCGGTGCCGGCCCTCATGAACGAGCGCCGGTTTATCAGCCGGGCATGTTCGATTCGCGGATCCATAATTTGACACTCCTCAAATAAACGCGAGGTCTGTGCTTCTACTGTTTTGACACAACCTGGTCGAGATTGAGAATCAAACTCGCCACAACGGAATGGGCGGCCAACTCGGCGACGTCGAGGGTCTCGTTGCGCGGATGTTCGCCCTGACTCAGCACCTTCAGCGCGGCGTCTTCGTCCGTGCGATACCGCTCGCGGAACGCACGCAGCTCCTCCAAGAGCACGCCAAACTGGGTCTCGTTGGGTTCACGCGCCGTGGCCAATCGGAATGCGTAGGCAATGCGGTCCCGGTCCGTCGTCCCGCCTTCGGTCAGCATCCGCTCCGCAAACACGCGTGCGGCCTCGAGGTAGGTGACGTCATTCATCAGGGCCAGTGCCTGAAGCGGAGTGTTGGTACGGTGGTGGGCGACCGCTGGGTTGTCTCGCTCGGCCACATCGAACATCGCGAGCGAGGGCGGGGCCACCGCTCGCTTCCAGAACGTATACAGACTCCGGCGATAGAGATCCTCTCCCTGACCCCGCTCATACTCGTCGTTCGCCGTATCCCACAATCCCTCCGGTTGATAGGGCTTTACCGAAGGTCCGCCGATCGCGGGCGATAGCAGTCCCGCGATTGCCAGGGCTTGATCACGGACCATTTCGCCAGGCAGACGGAAGCGCGAGGCGCGTGCCAGGAGACGATTGTCCGGGTCCCGCTCTAGCAATTCTTGCGTGACACGCGACGACTGCCGGTAGGTGGCGCTGGTCACGATCAATCGTTGCATACTCTTCACGTCCCAGTTGGTCCGCGGATACTCGGTGGCGAGCCAGTCCAGTAACTCGGCATGCGAGGGCTGGTCTCCTTGCGAGCCGAAATTGTCCGTGGTCTTGACCAGGCCGGTTCCGAAATACTTCTCCCAATACCGATTTACGACGACACGCGCCGTGAGCGGGTTGGACGGATCGGTCAGCCACTGGGCGAGCCCCAACCGGTTTCGCGGCGCATCGGATGGCATGGGCGCCAGCCACGAAGGGGTTCCCGGGGCCACCTCCTCACCGGGCGTATCCCAGTTTCCACGAATCAAGACATGCGTCTGCCGGGGCTCCGGGAGTTCCTGCATGACCATCACCGTCGGCAAGGTATCTTCGAACGCTTCTTTCTCTCGCCGAGCGTCCTTCACTGCCGTCAATGAGGCTTGCAGGGTCACCGTCGCCGTATCGATCTGGCGGCGGCGCTGCTGGTTCCGTCGCCCCCTCCTCCGTACTCTGTCGACGAGCCCGACCGCCTGGTTCTCGAGGAAATACGCGTCGACCTTGACGGTCTGCGCTGTGGTGCGCTGCGTCGGGTCTATCGCGGCGATCTCGGAGATGGATGTCGGCTCTGCAAGCGCGGCAATCTGCGCCGGCGACAACGGAACATCGTAGAGACGTACGTCGCTGATCGACCCCCGGAACCGATCGGGTCCCCCTCCCGCGCCAATACGCAACGGATCCCCGGGGAGCTCGAGCGACGGATACCCCATCGCGTTAAACAGAAGGTTCAACGGAACCTCCTCTCCATCAACATAGACCCGAACTCCCCACACCTGATACGACCCGTCGTAGGTCGCGGCGACGTGATGCCGACCGCTCGACACCACCGGCTCTTTGGTCTCTACATGAATGGCCTCATCCATCCAGTAGCCTGTCACCAGGTTGAGCTGCAGCTTGCCGTCCTTGAGCATGAACTGGTAGCCGGAAAGCCTCTCGTTCATCGACGTCCGCGTCATAATCGGACCGCTTGGAGCATCTGGCTCGATCCACGCCGACATCGTGAACGCGTTCTTGGGGCCGAGACGATTGATCGTCCCGCCCTCCACAAAGCGCTTCCCGTCGAACCGGCTTTCGGCCTCGGATGACAGCGGGAAGGACGCGACCAGGTTGTCGCTCATCGTCCCCACGAACGGGGTGCCGCCCTCCAGCGATTGCTCCCACTCCCGCTGCGCCTGCTCAATCTGTGGACGGAATTCGGCCACTTGCTCCTCGGCGGCCTTGACCTGGTCCTCGAGCGTCTTCAATTTGGCGCGCTGCTCGGGAGTCGGCGCGGCAATGACCGGTGGCGCGTTGCCGCCCTTCAGGCCCACACCCGATTCGGCGTTGTTGTTGAAGAACGAATAGAACTGATACACCTCCTTCTGCGCGATGGGGTCGAACTTGTGGTCGTGGCAGCGTGCGCACCCCAGCGTGAGCCCGAGCCAAACCGTACCCATCGTCGTCGTCCGATCGAGGACGTTCTCCACCCAATACTCGTCGGGATTCGAGCCGGTCTCTGCCATCATGCGATGAAGGCGGTTAAAACCGGTGGCGGTGATCTGGTCCTGCGTCGGGTTGGGTAACAAATCTCCGGCCAGCTGCTCGGTGGTGAATCGGTCAAACGGCAGGTTCCGGTTGTAGGCGTCGATCACCCAGTCGCGCCAGCGATGCATGTCCCGTGAGTAATCCGCTTGATACCCAAGGGTGTCCGCAAAGCGAGCCACGGCCATCCAGGTCGCCGCCATCCGCTCACCGTAATGGGGTGAGGCCAGCAGGCGATCCACCACTTTTTCATACGCGTTGGGGGACTCGTCGGCCAGAAACGCATCCACCTCGGCCGGGGTCGGCGGAAGACCCGTCAGATCAAGGGTCACCCGTCGGATGATGGTGGCGCGGTCGGCTTCCGGCGAAGGCGTGAGGCCTTCGGTCTCCAGCCGATCCAAGACAAAGTGGTCGATCTCGTTCTTCGTCCATGCCGCGTCCTTGACCTCCGGCACGTCCGGGCGCACGGGCGCGGTGAACGACCACCACGGCTCGTAGTCCGCGCCCTGCTCGATCCACCTAGTAAGGATCTTGACGTCGCGCTCGCTCAGCGCGTCGCCCTGGAAGGGCATGCGGCGCCTCGCGTCGGTCGAGGCGACGCGCTGAATGATCAGGCTGTGCTCGGGATCGCCGGGCACGATCACTTTGGCTTTCGCGGCCGCTTCCTCGTCGAGACGCAGGTTCGCGCGTCGCCCGGTCGAGCTCGGACCGTGACACGTGAAACACTTGTCCGACAGGATCGGACGGATGTCGCGATTGAATCGGACCGTCTCGGGAATGGAAGCATCAGGCGCGTCTTGCGCGCTGAGAGAGCTCCCGGTCAAGCACACCAGCGCCAGGGTACTTGCCACCCCGATTCGCCAATAGCCCACACGTAAGGGAAGAAATCGACGCATAGCCCTAGCCCCCTCCTAGAAGGTCGGGTAGCCGTCAGCACGAGCCTCAGGCCTTTGGACGACATTGTAGCGCTCTTGCACAGTCGATGGGTCAGCCGTCGAACATTCCAGGCCAAGGCGTCGAGCACTCCCGCGTGCATGGCGAAGCCATATATCGCAGCCGCCAGCCCTCACCGACAACCTACAGATCAGCGCCTGCAGAGCCCCTAGTGGCCTGTAACAGCCGTTTGTGCACTGAGGTTCGGGACACGACGCATGCGAGGCAAGGCGCGACGAGGGCGCAAATTGGGCATTTGCAACCGAGGAGCAACGCCGCCTCGCCGCGGGCGGCGCGCCCGAAGGTCGGTGCACAAACGGCTGTTACAGGCCACTAGCGTTGTGTGATCGAGGCCCGGTCCAGATAGCGCTGCCCACTCAGCGTGTTGGGCACCGCATAGTTCCCTTCGTGGCAGGCGTATTCGAATATCTCGTAGTCCGGCTCGGTCGTCAGCGGCATCTGAATCGTCCAGGGTGCCGTGTATACCTCCGGGTCCGTGATTCTCACCGTCCACATGATCGTCCGCTCAGAGACCCGCTCGAAGCGCTCCACCACGTGGAGCTCTGTGCTGGTCGAGATCCCTTTCAGGCGTCCTCCAGCCCCGCTGGACGCGATCCAGCCACGGTCGTGGAAGCCCTGCGTCTCCACGACCAGCACATCGTCCTCCCAGTGTGCTCGGGAGTCGCCCATCCACTGATCGATCCGTTCGTCAATAAATGGGCGGTCCGAGATCGGGATGACCCGCGCGTCGTGAATCATCTCGTGGAAGATCGCGACGTGCTGCGCCGTCTGCAAAATGCGATACGCGTTGTTGTAGCCGGCCGGGAGCATGGAGCCGGGGACGCCACGCGAGATGCATCGATCCCACACACTCAGGTGCTGGTAGTGGTCGCCCTGGTTTCGAAGACGGTAGGATTTCGCGTCGAGGGCCCACTGTTTCACGGGGACGCGACCGCTCGGGGGATCGACGACAAACGACGTCTGTCCGGTCGACAGCACGGTGTCGCCCGCGTCGAGCCAGTAGCTCCCGTATCCGCCGCCTAAGGTTGGAGACGCTGTGGTTCTCCGCGCAGGAGCGGCATCCTGTGCCGCCTTGCGCTCGGCCCGCTCCTGATTGAGGGTGGCCATCTCCTCGTCACTCAGATACGCCCGCGGTTCGCTGTCGGGCCGCTCGATCGGGGTAATGGTCTTGTTGCCCCAGATACCCTGGAGATCCGGATGGCCGTCGGCCGTGCGCGGCGTCGTCCAGTTCGGATCCCGGACGCGTTCCACTTGTGCTTCGGCAGGCTGGGAGACGAGCACCACAGTCAGCGTGACACCCGCGGCAGTGACTATCCGATTGGAGCGGCGAAAATGCATGGGGTTTATCCTCGCGTGTCTCGTGATGATTCTCGAGATTATAGTCTCGCGTCGCTGTCCCACGGAGATGCCCGTCCCTCACCTGCCGCGGCATCGATGGTGCCGCGATCCCTGACTCCGCCCGCCAGATCACGTGGCGGCTCTGGAGCTGCTCCCCTGTGGGTACCCGTCTACAGACGAGATACCGGTGGATCGTGATTCTCGCCTGCGACGGCTTTGGCGCGAAAAGGCGCCATCGCGCGGCTGAGACTGTCAGGGTCACCAACGAGCACGACTGTGTCGCCAGCCTGGTAGCGGAATTTCGGCTCGCGCTGGTAGATGGGCTGGCCATCGCGGACGACAGCGATCTGCACCGCACCCGTTCTGCGGCGCAGCTCCAGGGTCGTTGGGTTTTCTCCGATAGCGGGCGCCCCGTCCTCCACCTCGATGAGCTCGAGGGCATCATGAATGCCGAGGTGTTTTAGGGCGTCCAGCCCGAGCTCGGGTACCGCCGTCCCTCGCAGAAGCCCGTAGTGCTCGGTGCGCACCGACTCCAGCTCCCGCCAAATTCGGTTAATCGGGACCTCGTAGCTGTCGAGTGCCTTGGCAAACAGTTCGAGAGAAGCCTCGAACTCCTCGACCACGACGTCAGTGGCACCCAGGGCTAGGAGCTGGTCGATCGCACGAACGTATCGGGTTCGCACCACGATTCTGACCGAAGGGTTCATCTCACGGGCGACGACCACGCCACGCCGTTCTTCGGTCGGCGAGGATATGGCAAAAACGACGACCCGGGCGCGGTGCACGCCGACATGCTCAAGCATTGCGGGTCGTGCGCCGTCACCGAACACCACGGCGATACCATCGTCACGCGCCCGGGCCACCAGTGCGGCGTCCTGCTCGACGACCAAGCGCGAGATACCGGCCGCCTTGAGCACGCGTCCAAGGTATCGCCCCGCCAGACCATAGCCGACGATGATCGTGTGACCACGGAGCGGCAGATGGGCAGCAGCATCCAGGGTGCGGTCGATCGCATCGGCGCGTCCGCATGTGATCGCCACCCACTTGGCGAACGGCTGGGCAAATCGGATGAGGAACGGTGTGGCCATCATGGATGGCACAGCTACGCTGAGAAAGAGCTGATAAGCGCCCTCATGAAACAGCCCCAGCGGCCGCCCCACCGCGGCCAGGAGAAAGGAGAACTCCCCTATTTGCGCCAGGCTTAGCCCACTAATCAGGGCCGTAGTCAGCACTCCGCCAAGCGCGAGCACGCTGCCGACGACAAACGCCACCTTGAGTACAAGGAGTACGCCGACCAAAGCGAGGACCAGCAGGGGCTGCGCCAGTACCGCGGAGATGTCGAGCAGCATCCCTATCGACGTGAATAAAATCCCGCTGAAGAGAGCGCGGAACGGCAAAACATCGGCGAGCGCTTGAAGCCCGTATTCTGACTCCGAGATGATCAGCCCCGCGATAAACGCACCGATCGCGATCGAGAACCCGGCCCCGGAGGTAACCACTGCCCCAGCAAGCCCAAAAAAACCGACGCACAGGGTGAAGAGCTCTCGGTCCCGGAAGACGACCACTCGGTCGAGCGTCCATCGCACGACAAACCGCCCCCCCACCACCAACGCCGTCATGATGACAAGCCCGCGCACCAGCTGTATGCCAGTAGCGGCCATGTGCGACTCGGCGCGGTTGGCCAGAAGCGGGAGCAACAATATGAGCGGGAGGACGCAAAGATCCTGGAGGAGAAGGATCGAGATGACCGACCGTCCTTGGGGCGTATCGAGTTCGGCACGGTCGCCGTACGTCTTTGTGACGATGGCAGTTGAGGACATCGCGGCCAGCGCCCCGTAGAAGACCGCCTGGGACGGCGGGACGCCGAGCGCAAGGGTAGAGGAGCGCCACCGCGCCCAAGGTGCCTCCGAGCTGCAACGTCCCCCCGGCTAATACCGCCCTGGCCCACTGCCAGACATGCTCCAGCGACAGCTCCAGGCCCACCGCAAAAAGCAGGAGCGCCACCCCGAGTTCTGACAACCCGTCTATGTCCTCCGGGCTATCGATAAACTGGAAGCCAGAGGGGCCGACAACGATACCGGCGATGAGAAATTCGACCAGCAGAGGCGCACTGAGGCGGTGCGCCAAAGCGACGATCGGGATGGCCAGCCCGACAAGGATCAGCAGGTCGCGGAGGAGTCCGAATTCTGGGCCAGACATAGGAGTCTCTGCAGGCTGGTCTTCCGTTCCGGAGCGCGCCAGTAGCTCCTCGAAGCTTCAGCCGTGGCCCTCAGGAACTCGACCAGTGTAGAACCATGGACCGCGGCGCAAACCAGCGCCGGACCTGCCGGCCCGCGCCACGTCGTCTCAGCGGGGCGTCGCGTGTCTGCGACGCATCGACAACGTCGACAGCTCCTGGAGCAATCTCCCTTTGGATGGGGCGGCTCTATCCCACCGAGCGTTCGGACGGGACGTCCCAGGTGCGCACACGGGCGTTCGGATTCCAACCATACTTTGAGGCGGGGCTCACACGACGGCCGCCTGCGCGGGCGCCTCCAGTGCGCAAGGGGACCGTTCGACGCATGACCGTCCGCAGAACGCGGCGCGCGAAGACTGTGGGATGGCCGAGTCAGCGAGGCTCTCGGGCGTGATACAGCGTCCGCGTGCCAGATGCAAGGGCTTCGTCGGTGACGGTTTCGAAGTGTCGGGCCAGCGCGCGCTCGAGCGCGTCCGCGGAATACTCGATCTCCTGGCCGACCCGATTCCGCAGGAGACGCTCGACCATCGGATCCTTGTGCCCCACGTATTCGATGACGAGGTCGGCTCCAAACGCTGCCAGCCACTCGACAAGGTCATCAAGCGGGATATTGCGTCCAATCACCAAATGATGAATGAGCGCAAGACACAAGATCAGATCAGGTGTTGCGCGATCGCCCAGCGCGAGCCGCTCCCGGCCGCGCCACCCGAGCCCCGGTGAGGGGTCAGCGACGTCCGCGATCAGCGGGAGCACGCAAGCGCGCTGCTCTTGCTTCAGCGCGGTATACATACGGTCGACGGCCAAGTGGTCAGCATCGAGGGCTAGCACGTAGTCCGCATGCTCGGCCGCAACGCGTGAATAGGTGCCGGTATTGCTGCCCATGTCCCACACCAGCGGCCATCGACGGGACGCCAACACCCGCTCCACAAAACTCTTTTTGCGGGCGAGGTCGTCCTCCTCGTAGCTATGCTCGCTGGTGTACTCCGACCAGGTCGAACGGGGCGGATTCCATTCGAGACGTTGAACCAATCGCCGGAGTCGACGCACGTTGTTCAGAATCAACGCCACCCCGAACCCCGCGGCCTTCAGATCACCCGACACATCCCGGCGCGTATCCTCATACCGAGATTGGGCTTTGGCTTGCAAATAGACGTGAGGCACGACGCCACCCCGCAGGTAGTCGCGCACCGACAGCATAGACAGGCATTGCTCGGCTTCAATCCCCTCGAGGCTCCCGCGCAGCCAGGGCTGATACGGCACGCCCTTATGCGCCTGCAGCAACAGCGGATAGAAGAACTGCTGGCAAAACTGGCGGTATCCGGCCCAAGGTGAGCCCGGCTCATATTTCGCAAAAGAACCGATATCGATAAAACGGGGCGACGTGCCAAACCACTGCACGTTATACGGCGTCGCATCTTTCAAGGTCAGACCGTGCTCGAGCGCGGACACGGTGAGGTCGAGTTGCAAGAGTGCCGCATCCTTCAGCATCGAAAACGGCCATTCGTAGGGATACGACACGACCGGAACGGTCTCGTGCTTCAGCACGGCCACCCAGCGCGCATCCAGCGGGGGCAATCCGCTGACATCCGTCAGCTGCTCGGTCGCAACAATCAGCTGATTCTTGAGCGCCTGTTGATAGAAGTCTGACGCGGTGACGTGCTTGAAATCTGACAGCGCACGGGCCGACAGGCATCGGTAAATGACGCTGTCGTGACGAAATACGCGGCTGTCAGGATCCCGGTAGGAGCCGGGATCGAACTCGGGAGAGGACAGCGCGCCCACTACTCAATAGGAGGTGGACCGGCGTTTTTGGAGCCAAAGAGCGACGCCAAGCGATGCCAATACAGCTTGGCGATGACCCCGACGGCCGCAAATCCGCCCAACAGCACCTGGAGCAACATACTTCCGGTGCCGGGATCAAGATAGGCGTGGGCCGGCGCCTCGAAGACCAGGACGAGCCACGCAACCGCGACCACCATCGGCACCGACGTCTTCAGAGTAAATGCGTATTGGAACATCCCGTCAAGAATAAACAGGTAGCGGCACCCTGACAACCATGTCGCGATATCCCGCCGTCATCCCCGAGGTGACGTGCCGCGGGAAAACTCCCGCTCAGCGCTCTCGGGGCAGCTCGAACACCCAGACCGCTGACCCTCGATTTGGCGGATTTTCGATCTCGGGCACCAGCGTCGAGTAACTCTGCGACTGATAGCCCCCGTTGCCGACAATCATCGCCACATATTGTCGTTCGTCGACGCCAAAACTAATTGGAGCCGAGCTTGGCACGTCGTTCAACCGCGTGGTCCAGAGCCGGTCACCGGTCGCCGCCTCGTAGGCGCTGACGCGGCGGTCCAACGAGCCCACAAAGACGAGCCCGCCCGCGGTGGCCAGGGCACCCGTCGAGTGAGGCGCGCGCTGCCGTGCGATCCAGACGCTCTCACCAGTCTGCAGATTCACCGCTTCGAGCCGCCCATAGTTCCCATCACTCTCTGGTCGCGGTCGCACGGTCCAGCGAACACCGGTCGTGAGACTGCCCCGTTCGCCTTCGGGGACCGGAACCAAATCCATACAGGCTTCGACCATCGGCACGTAAACGACGCCAGCCTCGGCGCTATACGCGGTGGGCAACCATCCTCGTCCGCCGCTGACATGCGGGCACAATGTTTTTGTTTCCCCGTCCCCCGGAATCAGGTTCGGGTCCTGCGTCTTGGCGCCGGTGTGCGGGTCGATCGCGATAATTCCGTCCTGCAGTCCCAAGTCGATTGACGAGATATAGCGACCGGTCTCTGTTTCGAGAATGTCAAAGATCATCTGCTTGCCCACGGTGGCCACGACACTGGTCGTGACGCCATCGACTACCAACGGCAGGATCTGACGCTCGAATGCCCAATCGAGGTCCCACTGCCCGTTCGCTTGGTGCTGAAAGTGCCACGCGAGCGCACCAGTGTCAGGGTTGATGGCCAGGGTCGAGTCCAAATACAACCCGTCGTTTGTGATCCCTTCACCGGCCACGGGGTCGCGGAGCGGTGCCGTGTCGTAGGTGTTCCCCGGGGCAAAGAACGCAAGGTTTGTCGCGGGGTCGTAGCTGCCGGGGATCCAGACGGAGCCACCATTGCGCTCCGCTTGCGGAATCCCGTTCCAGCTGTTTCCGCCCGGCATGTCTGGCCCGGGGATGGTCCGGAAGCGCCAGGCCTCTTCGCCGGTTTTTGCATCCAGTCCCACAATGTAGTTCCCACCCTCGGCGCGACCCGTGGTCCCGACCATCACTTTGCCGCGCGCCACGAGGGTTCCACCCGTCATCCGGAGTCCACGGGCGAGATCGCCTACCGGTTGGTCCCAGACAACGTCGCCCGTCTTGATATTGAGCGCCACGACATGGGCGTCCGACGTCGGGACATAGAGGCGGTCTTCGTAGATGGACAAGCCGCGTTTCACACTCGCGGCCACTCCGCGGGGCAGCCGCCGCGCATATTGCCACAACAAGTCGCCCGTCACCGCATCAAACGCTTGCACCACATCGCCATACCCATGCACGAAGAGGACGCCGTCGTGGGCAACCGGTGTGGCCTGATTTGGGCCGGGTGGCAACGACCAGGTCCACGCGAGACGCAGGTCTCCGACGTTCTCCGAAGTAATGGCGTCCAAGGGACTAAATCCGAACGCGTCATAGGTTCGTCGCCACAGCAACCAGTCCGCCGGCTCGGCATCCGTCAGCATCCCGTCGGTCACGGGACGAATGGTATCGAGCGGATTGTTCCGACCGGGGGGCGGGGGCACGATGACTCCTGGCGCCAGACCACCACCGCCACCACGATTCCACAGCGGTGGGGCCAGCGCCAGCAACGTCGCCGCATCGCTCGGGACCGTGTCCTGACCGGCCGGAGACCCGTTCTCCTGGTAGATCAGCGCAAGGAGCTGGGCATACTCTTCGTCGGCGAGAGAACCCGGTCGATCCTGCGGCATCGTGGCCTGGGTCAGCGAGAACAAGTCGCCGGGGGACTCGGTCCGCCAGCGCTCGCGAAACGCGACCCCTTTGAGCGGGGGCGCAAACTCGCCATCATCCATATTGTCGCCATGGCAGGTCGCGCATCGCTGCAGATACACGGCGTGGCCCTGGTCAGCCTGCGCTTCCGTATAGCTCAAGGATGAAGGGCGACCCTGCGCGCTCAGGGCACCCCTCGCGATGGGGCTCGCGACGACTCCCGCAACCACGAGGCAAAAGAACGCGACCTTCCTAGTGGTCGTCGGTATCGTCGTCATTGGTCCCCCTTGTGTGACCGGACTCGGTGTGGCGCCTGGCACGCGCCCAGGGCCGGACCGAACGATTATACGGTGCGTCTTGCGCTCCGAAGACCACTATGGCAGGCTTAACCTCCCTGGCGGTCCGTGGGAGCAGTCGCGCCGCGGCTGCCGCTACGGATCGCTATTCGCGCAGCACGTTTAACGGAGACTTCTCGGAGGATGCGTATGACGAACAGAAATACACGAAACCTGGTGGTTGGCGTGTCGTTCCTGGCACTCATCGCCGCGCTCGCCATTGGCCAGACCTACGTGCAAAACACGGCGGTCGTCCAAGCCCAAGACGGCGTTGAGGCGCCGATGTTCGAGGTCGATCCGCTGTGGCCGAAACCACTGCCGAATCACTGGGTGATGGGTATGACGATCGGCGTCGCCGTCGACTCGAACGACCATGTGTTCATCGTGCATCGCCCCGAGACGGTGACCGCCGGTGAAGCGCCGGCGGCGAACGGCAACGCAAGGGAGTGCTGCGAGCCCGCGCCACCGATTCTCGAGTTCGACCAAGAGGGCAATCTTATCAACTCTTGGGGCGGGCCCGGCGAGGGCTACGAGTGGCCACAGTCGAACCATGGCCTGGCTTTTGACCAGCATGACAACCTGTGGATCGGTGGCAACGGAGCGAATGACGCCCACATCCTCAAGTTCAGCCATGATGGCCAGTTCCTGGCGCAGTTCGGCAAGGCCGGCATGAATGCCGGCAGCCACGACCAGGAGAACTTCTGGCGCGTCGCCAAGGTCCATATCGACCCTCAAGAGAACGAGGTTTATGTGGCCGATGGCTACGGGAACAAACGGGTCGCCGTGATCGATGCGGAAGACGGTGAGTTCAAGCGGTATTGGGGCGCCTACGGGAACCCGCCCGACGACGCCGACCTCGGCCGGTATGACCCCAGCGCGCCACCGGCGCAGCAGTTCCGCAACCCGGTGCACTGCGCGGAGCTTGCGGTCGATCGTCTGTTGTATGTCTGTGACCGGGTCAACGACCGGGTCCAGGTGTTCCAGACGGATGGCACCTATGTCGACGAGGTGATCATCGAAGCGCAGACGCTCGGTGCGGGCTCGGTCTGGGAGATCGCGTTCTCCCGCGACGACGAGCAGAAGTACATGTATGTCGCGGACGGCGTCAACGAGCGAATCCATGTGCTCGACCGTGCCTCGCTCGAGCTCCTTACCAGCTTTGGCGATGGTGGACGGCAACCTGGTCAGTTCTACGGCGCACACAGTATCGCGTCTGACTCCAGCGGCAATCTGTATACGACCGAGACGTTTGAAGGACGACGCGTGCAGCGGTTTGTCTTCAAGGGTGTGGGCAACCAACCCCGCGGACACCAGGGCGTCGTCTGGCCAACAAACTAGTCACCCTCACCGGGTGAGAGCGTTGAAGGGCTTCGGGTTCGCTCACGTCGTGGGCGGCCCGGAGCCTTTTGTTTGTACGTCGGGAAGCTCCAGGGACAGCAACACCGAGCTCAGCGATTTACCATGGGGATCAAGACCCAGCGAGCGGGTCACGCCTCCCTCCAGCGCATCGTGGAGGACAAAATTCAAGGCGCCAAGCGTGGGCAACTCGTAGCGATGAATGTCACCTTTGACACGCGCGCCAAAATGGGCGCGCACGCGCATGGACGTCAAGTGCTTCACCAAATGCGGGTAATGGGTGCGGTCATACGCGGTCACGGAAATATTGGCGGCGTTCCCCTTATCGCCGCATCGGGCGTGCGCCAGATCGTGGAGGCGCATCAGACCACCTCGTAGCGAACCGCCGGTGTCACCCGGGAGCGGGGCACGAATGTCGACTCCACGGCCACCGTGGCTTTGGTCGTCTTCCACGCCCCCCCGCCACCGGCCGGACCATTCGTGAGAAGCGCTTCCACTTCGCGTCCCACCCGTCGGGCATGGTCCAGTGTCGCCGCTCGCGCCGCCACCCGTACCCGAACCTCGGTCGGGTCAGTAGGGAGGTCCCCATCCTCCGCGGCAAACGGCGAGCGACCGTCCTGCCTGGTCTCGGGTCCCGATATCGCGTCGACCCCAATCAAATCGCACCGGATCTCCTCCAGCAGGGTTCCGGTCAGCGCGAGACGGTCAACGACGATCTGCGCGGCCAAGCGCCCACGGCGTATTGCGCCCGGTCCGGTATACGAAATCTGCCCTTCGCCGCGAAACCCGTCGGTATAGCCGACCGACACTTTGAGCTGCTCCGGGCGTGGCGCCCCAGTGCCCCCCGTTACCCGCACTCGGTCATGACCGAGGTCGTCAAAGCTCACTTTGGAAAAATCAGCCACCGTATCAGGCGTCATGTATTGGTCCGGGCGATGCACCTCATACAGGATCTGCTCGGTGCAAGTCTGAACCGTGACGCATCCACCCGATCCGGCGACCTTTGTCACGGTGGCATCCCCGTCCTCGTCGACCTCGAGAATAGGAAACCCCAGCCTGGCGAGGTCCGGAACTTCCTTCTTTCCCGGCTCCGCGAAATAGCCGCCGGTGATCTGTCCCGCACATTCGACAAGGTGTCCGACAACGGTGCCGCGGCCGAGACGCGGCCAGTCGTCGGCGGCCCATTCAAAAGCGTGCATCTGGGCGGCCAGGGCCAGTGACGGATCGGCGACTCTACCGGTAACGACGATGTCCGCCCCACCCGACAAGGCTGCGACCATGGGCTCGGCCCCGAGATACGCGTTGGCCGCGACGACCCGCTCGCCCAGTTCCGCAACTGTCCGCCCCGACTCGACAAGTGGGGCGTCGCAATTCCGAACAAGACTCAGGACGTCGTCACCGGTGACGGTCGCCACGGTCAAACCGCGAAGGCCATGACGACGCGCGATGGCAAGCACCTTGGCCTGCGCTGCCAGGGGGTTGGCCGCACCCATATTGGTGATGATCCGGATACCTCGGGCATGACACGCGGGTAACACCGCCTCCATCCGTTCGACCAGGAGCGGGTCATAGCCATCCTCCGGATTCTGGAGTCGGACTTGTTGCGCTAACGCGATCGTGCGCTCGGCGAGACACTCGAAAACGAGGTAATCGATGTCGCCGTGCTCCACCAACTCGACCGCCGGCTCGATACGGTCTCCCGAGAACCCAGCGCCGCCGCCGATCCGAATGGTTTTAATCGCCTTCTCCGCGACAGTCCACGAACTCCAAGGGGATAAGGATCATATCTCCTTCTGATGAATTTTTCGTATTTCTTGCGGGAACCGGGGATATCCGTACGACACCTTGATAGCATCATCCTGCCGGTCCACGCACAGGCGAGCGGTCTCTCCCTCACCGCTCAAGTTGAGCTGGACAACGGGGAGGTTGACGGCAGTTTCACGTTTTCTGCGGGTGTGAACGCGGTGAACAGTGTCGATGATGGCATGGATTTTCTTATCAGCGGCGTGCTCAATCCACCCGTCGCGCAGGCGGTCTCGGTCGATGTCGACGTCACAGGTGGTGACCTGGACACCGGCGCGAGTCTGCCGCTCGCTCCCGTCGTTGCCAACGGCGCAACTGGTGCGTTCACGTTTCCATTGATCGGCACGGACGATATCCCCGACAACACCGCGGAAACCCTGACCACCACCGTGTCAACTTCCGGCGTGCCCGACAGCGTCATCGTGGTCAACTTCACCAGCGTGTAGACGGTCTCGCCAAGACCATCTTCCCGGACCTATTGCGAGGCCGGTTCGCAACATTCGCGAGCCGGTCTCGTCATCTGTTGGGTCCCGCCTTTCACGGCGTCGGCCAACGCTGAGGATTTCCCGTGTTTGGACTCGACGCCCTGCTGTCTCCTCGCTCCGCGGACGAATTTCGTCACACCTACTACCGCGAGCGCGCGCTCTACATCCCGGGGGCCAAAGAGAAATTCGAAGGTCTCTTCGGTTGGGACGACATCAACGATGTCTTGAACACGCATCGCTTGTCTTGGGATGGCGCGCGGCTGGTCTACGAGACAAAGAACCTTCCGCACGAGGCGCTTCGGAGTTTGGATCAGTGGCTGGCGCGCGGCGCGACCCTTGTCATCAACTCCTATACGTCGTGTCCGAGCAAGCAGGGATTCGACACGCACTACGACAAACACGACGTATTTATCGTGCAGATCGCCGGTACAAAGAGCTGGGCGGTGCGTGAACCGACACGGAAGTGGCCACTCGAACGAGAAACCGGTCCCAAGGGAGACCCACCCGACAGCCCCCCCTACTCGAGTGCGAGATGACGGAGGGCGACGTCCTGTATATTCCGCGCGGGCACTGGCATTATGCGGTCGCCGTCACCCCCAGCATCCACTTCACCGTGGGACCGCAAGCGCGCACTGGCATCGACTTGCTCCTGTGGCTCAGCCAGAAGTTGATGGACAACGACGAGTTCTTTCGCAAGGACTTTCCGATCGTGCGGGCGGCGGAGTTCGGTGATGGCGAGACGTCAAGCGACCTCTCGGATCATCTGGATGAGTTCAGGAAGAGAATGGCCGCGTTGCTCGAAGGCGACAGCCTGGGCGAGGCGTTTGTTCGATATTGCATGACGTCCAATCCCGTGCGGAGGACCTACCAGTTTCCGCACCCCTGGACCCTCAAGCAAGAAATCACACCCGAGAGCTTGTTTACGCGCCCGCCTGACCAGAAGGCGCTCATCCGCTACGACCCCGACAAGAAGTCAGCCGTCGTCTTGACTCGCGGACACGAACTCAACCTGAACGACCTGTCACAAGAGCTCTTGGCCGCAATATTCAGCGCCGACGGCCCGGTCTCGGGAAACACGCTCCTGGCTGCGTGCCCCAACACCAATTGGGAGCAGCTCAAGGGACCACTCATCGCATTGTTCGACAACGGGGTCCTGATTCTCGACGAGGCTGACGAGTGACCTTCGAAGCCTAGTCCAGACCCCTCGTCCTCAGGCCTCATCTGGTCCTCTATTCGCCCTCGAGCGACGCCTGTGGTTGCGTCCGCCCGCCGTCCCAAATGCCCGTCGACTGCGTAAGTTCAGCTCTTCGAGCGCGGGCGCGACGACCGAGCGAGCGCTCGGACTGTGGCTGAGCTTCTCCGCTGCTTTGCAACCGTATCGGGAACAAAGTCGCGATCTTGACGCACGCGCTTTGTGTCGAGTCTGCCGACGTCGAGCATACCTCGTCGCTCACGGTCACTGATTTCCAAACCGAAGGCCGGTCCGACTTCCTCCCACACCATGTGTGGCATCTCGTGATAGGACACGGCAAGCAAGGGATCTGGCGCCTTGGCGGCGACACGGCAGAATCGGGCGAGCATGCGGGCGCAAAACTCTTCCGAGGGCAGCTCCTCAGCCCCGTCTTCGCCGAGCAGCATCCGCCTGGCCTCGCCCGCACGGAGCCAGCCGGGCGGTCGCTCGAGCACGGACACCATGACTTCAGTTGGGTCTCGGGTGATAAACACGGTGGCACGCCGGGAAAGGCTTCTTGGATGAGCGGCAGGAGCAACACCGTCCAGCCTGTCCACTTGATATACAGCCGGTCACCAGGTGTGAGCAACGCGCGGGCAAAGACCGTCACCAGTTGACGCAGATCCCGTTGGTGGACGGACGGAGTAACAGGGCGTGGAGGACTAAAGATGTCAGCCAACGGATGTGGCTCAACGAGCACCACCGTCTGGTCGACCGCGCTGAGCATCCGAGCCGCTGCCGTCGAGCCACAGCGCGACATATGAAAGAGAAACCCGGACGGACGCACCTCATCCGTCTTGTCACCAGCATCGAAGGCACGTAGGGGCACCAGAATCGCGTCTCGACAGCCAAACAGGTCCTGGTAAAAGAACGGCTTAGTCAATGGGGCGCGTTCTCGCCGGACGAGTCCGACGACTGGTTCGTCGCTCTCTTACAGGAGCCGCCGCGGTGCCCACCCCTCCTCGAGGTTTACTGTCATCTTACGATCCTGACGCCCTCAGTCGGTGGTAACGTCGGTCGTGCAGAGAACGAGCCCATCCGCGCGGCGTCAGTCGAGGCGGAACCTTCGGTCGTAGATTGTGCGCCCCTCCTCACGATATCTCTTCTCGTAGGTGGTCTGGATGGCCGCCCCCTCATCGAGATCCGCCGCGACACCGTCCACATTTGTGAGAATGTGACCACCGACGGCGCCGACAGATTGCTCCGCAAAGCCAACCAGGTCGGCATCATCGGTTCTCAGATGAATAGCCGCTCGCGCGCGAAGCACCTTGCGGTAGCGTTTCAAAAACACCGGTGACAGAAGCCGATGCTTGGCCTGAGAATGCTTTGGCAACGGGTCGGGAAACGGGAGCCATATCGCGTCAACTCTGCCCGGTGGGACGTGGTCCTCCAAATCCTCTATCCGCGACCGGAGAAAAAACGCGTTAGTGAGGCCCTCGGCGAGCGCGGCTCCGGCACCCTTCCACAACCGCGCCCCGTTTCGATCGACCCCGACTACGCCGCGGTTCGGCCGGCGCCGGGCCAGCGCCAGCGTGTATTCTCCGCGCCCGCATCCCAACTCGAGGACGACAGGCGCCTCCCGGCCAAAGGTCCGTTCGAACCAGCCGACGTCACACGTATGCCCGTCGACGACGTTGCCCATCTCGTGAAGCTCAGCAAAGCGGAGCAGCTTCTTTCGAGCCATACGACTTATCGGGCGCTCAGCGGCGCGCGCTGCGAAGGCAGGCGTTCCCCATACCGGTCCCGGGAACCATCGACGCCAGAAACCATCGACAGTGGGAACCATCGACAGTGGGAACCATCGGCGTCGACGCCAACGTAATGGTCGCCCTGTCCTGCGCCAGAGACGATGACACGTGATCGGTCACCGGGCAATCCTTGTCGAGAGCCCCCTCGAACATGCATCACCAGCGAAACGCCGATGTCGCGACGGCCGCGAGCGTCATGAGCAACGTCACACCAAACGCCAGTGGAATGGTGCGACGTTGATGAGCCGCCAGGTCGACCCCACTGAGCCCCACCAGCAGAAAGGTCGCCGGAGTGAGCGGGCTGACCGGAAACCCAGTGGTCATCTGCCCAAGGAGCGCGGCGCGTGCGACTTCGATCCCTGGCGTGCCTACGGCGTCGGAGGCGGCCGCGATCACCGGCAACACGCCAAAGTAGAACGAGTCCGGGTCAAATACGAGGCTCAGCGGCATCGAGGCCACGGCCATCAGCAGAGGCAAATGCGGGCCGACCCCGTCAGGAAGGATGTCAACCAGCGCATCGGCCATGGCCGCGAGCATGCCCGACTCACGCGTGACCCCGGCAAAAACACCGGCGGCCAGGATGAGTGCGACCATCAGCATCGCATGACTCCCGTGTTTCGCTAGTTGGTCCCGCTGAGCCTGAGGCGACCGGTGATTCACGACCAGGGCCACGGCGAACGCCGTCATAAAGACCAGCGGCAACGGCAACCACTCGAACACCATCGCGGCCAAGGCGGTCACGGTGAGGAGCACGTTGAAACCGAAGAGGATCTTAGGAGGCTGGGCGCCGTCAGCGGAGGCAGCCATCACGTCTGTCGAGCGACTCGACTCAGCGGGTGTCTGCTGCGCGAGCCGACGCCTTTCCGATTGACCGAGCCACAGTGCAATCAGCAGTACGCCGACGATGCCGACGGCCAGCGACGGGAACAAGGGTCGAAACACGAGCCCGACGTCCATCTGGAGTGATGTCGCCGCTCGTAGTGTGGGTCCTCCCCACGGCACCACGTTCATCGTGCCAGCCGCTAGCGCCACCGTGCACGCCAGCACACGACGGTCGAGGCCCAGACGGTCATACACCGGCAGCAGGGCCGGTATCGTGATCAGAAATGTCGACGCACCCGAACCATCGAGGTGCGCCATCACCGCCACCATCGCCGTGCCGACGACGAGTCGTCGGGGGTCTGACCCGCTGACCCGCACGATACCGCGGATGAGTGGGGTGAAAAGACCAGCGTCGTTCATCACGCCGAAGTAGAGGACCGCGAAACCGAGCATAGCGGCCGTACCCGACACACCGGTCACGCCGCTCAGCGCATACGTCCCCACATTGGCACCCAGCCCCGCTAGAAGCCCGAGTCCCAACGGCACCAGGATGAGCGCGACCATCGCGGAAACCGCGCGGGTAAGGATGAGGACAAGAAGTGTAACGACCGTCGCCAGTCCAAAAAATGCTAGCACCGGTGCACTCTAGACGACGGTCGCTGAGAAGAGTGCCGCATGGTGTGGCCGGGGCACTCGTCTCTGCGGCGTAGCTCTTCGCTCACATCCGTCCAGGATGCGGCTGGTCGCGCCCGGACAGCGCACCGTGGCGGCCCGACGGCCCGACGCTGCTCAATATTTTCCGCGCCAGCCACGACTCTACGCCGTCAACATACGCGTTGCGGAGCCTAACGCGGCGGCAGCGAACTCGGCGCGGCCGCCCGCGGTGGGGTGGACCGAGGCGTGCGCGGGGCGTAAATATCAAACGACGTGGCGTCTTCTTCAGCCGCCGTGAGCGGTGTGATGCCCTGCGAAATCAAGGCGTTCTCCACCGCTGCCACCGTCACCGGAGAAGGTTTGAAATTTCCAAACCGATAGCCACGGGCAATCGAGAGCGGCGTCCACCCAAACCGGTTGCGCTGGTTCCACACCTCGGCCTTGGAACCGCTCGCCGCGAGGTAGGCGACGACTTCAGGAAGATTCTTGTAGGCGGCGCCGTGCATGGCGGTCTCCCCGTTATCGTCGATAGCATTCAGGTCGGCGCCCAGCGCCAACGCCGCTTCGAGCGCGTCGAGCACCTCGTCCTCGGTCCCCGCGTCCTCACCAGGGGAACGTGTACCCAACCCTGCCGCCGCCATCAACGGGGTGCTATTCTCGGCGTTGGGACGCAGGGGGTCGGCCCCGAGTTCCGCCAGTGTGTTCATGAGCATGGCGTCACCGGTCAGCGCGGCCAGCATAAACGGCGTGGCGCCGATCTCGTTGAACCGCGTATTGTTCAAATTCCGACGCCGGGTCATCCGCGCATCGAGATTCGCCCCATACGCGGCCAGCTCGCGGACAAACTCCAAACTGCTCATCGTCCCCGACCCGTCAGGCGCAGGATTGTTGTCTCCGCCGCCAGGCTTGCGCACCCTCGCCAAAGCGTGGAGCACCGTATGGCCACCCACGTCAGCGTCAGGCTGGGCGCCGGCTCGTAACAACTCGGCGGCCAGTTCAAAGTGGCCATTCGTGACCGCCAGTAGGAGGGGGGTCGTACCGACGCGAATCGGTCGCCCTCCCGGCAGGGGTCGTGCGCGCGAGGCCACCGCTTCCACGACGACGTTGACATCGGCCCCGGCGCGTAGAAACGTGCGGGTCACCTCGAGATGGCCTTCCCGGACGGCAAACAACAAGGGTGTAAATCCCGAGTCCAGAGGCGTTCGGAAATCTGCGCCAATCTCCAGAAGCACCTCGACCACATCAACGTGTCCTTCGGCCGCTGCCCACATGAGCGCCGTCTGGCCGCGCCGCGCCTCCGTGCGGTGTGCGTCCGCACCGGCCGCAAGAAGTGCCCGCACCACCGCCGGCCGACCGGTCCTGGCGGCGGTCATCAAGACGGTCTCTCCGCCGGGCAACGTCGTGTTGGGGCCTGCGCCAGCATCCAGGAGTGACCGGACAATCGCGGCATTGCCGTTAGCAGAGGCGATGGACAGCGGGGTCACCCCGTAGCGGTTTGTCGCCTCCACCGCGGCCCCCCGGTCGACCAATCGATCGACGACATCGCTCTCGTCGTGATACGCGGCCCAATGCAGCGCGGTCATGCCGTCCACCTGGGCCGCGTTCACGTCGGCGTGACGCAAGAGCTCACTGACGGCCTGTCTGTCCAAACGTTGCACCGCATCCGCCAAAGGTGTCTCGGCGGCGCGCGCGAGCGCGGTGGTCGAGAGCGCGACTACCACCATGCAGCCAGCGAAAATTTTAAGTGTCATCACAACCTCTACTTTCAACGCGTGCGCTTTCAATGCGTGAAACCTCGTCGATATAGACGCGGCGCCCCAGGGCCGACGCACGCGTCCATTGGCACATGCAGACAGACCTCACACTAACGAAATGGGGTCGAGCAGCGTGTCGATCGTGCCCGTGCTGTCGGCAAATGACTCGAGCTCGACGCCGACGCTATCAAGCAGCGTCAAATGCAAGTTGGCCATAGGCTCGGGCTCCGCATATTTGATATGACGCCCGCCCCGTGCGGTCCCGCCGCCACCACCTGCCACGACGATCGGCAGGTTCACGTGATCATGAACATTGGGATTCCCCATCCCGCTGCCATAGAGATAGAGCGTGTGGTCGAGGAGCGAGCCGTCGCCATCCGGGATCTCCGCCAGACCGTCGAGGAACTCGGCAAACAGCGAGATGTGAAACTGGTTGATCTTTGCGAGCTTGGCCAGCTTTTCTGGGTCGCCCCCGTGATGCGAGGTCGGATGATGCGGGTCGGGAACACCGATCTCAGGATACGTGCGATTGCTCGACTCGCGTGCCAACTGGAATGTCACGATACGGGTGACGTCCCCTTGGAATGCGAGCTTTTGCAGGTCGAACATCAGGCGCGCGTGCTCAGCGTAGGATGCCGGCACGCCGATCGGTCGATCCAGATCCGGCAGGCGATTGTCTGAAGCCTCGGCCTCGCCTTTTTGAATTCGACGCTCAACCTCCCGCACACTGTCGAGATACTGGCTGACCTTTGCCCGGTCCGCGGCACCCAGCTCGCGCTGGAGCCTCACGATATCCTCACGCACCCAGTCGAGAAGGCTGGCCCGCCGGGACAGCGCGGCGCGCCGCTGCTCGAGGTTGCCACCCTCGCCGAAGAGACGCTCGAAGACCACGCGTGGGTGGGCTTCCGCCGGTAGCGGCGTGGTTGGAGACGACCACGACAAGTTGTTCTGATACACACACGCATAGCCGTTGTCACACTGCCCGACCATGTCCATCAAATCCATCGCCAGCTCGAGCGACGGGAGCTGGGTCTCTTGTCCGATCTGGCGCGCCGCGATCTGGTCGACGGTCGTACCCAGGTAATAGTCCGAGCTCTCGGTCCATTTAGCCTTGGCGGCGCTCAAGAAGCCCGCGTTCGAAGTGGCATGCGTGCCGGGATATGAGTTCTTGAGCTCGAGATTCGTCAACACGGTGATCCGGTCCTTGACGGACGACAGCGGGCCCAAACTTGGTGACAACGCCGTCAACGGGCCACTCTCCCCCGGCGGTGTCCACTGAGCGATATGCGACCCCATCGGGACATAGACAAAGCCGAGACGACGCACCGCCCGTGCGGGTGTCTGGGCCAGCGTCGTCATGGACGGCACCATCGCGTCCAACAGCGGCAGCGCGACGGTCGCGCCCACGCCTCGTAAGAACGTCCGTCGCGGCAACGCCTTCTTTGAGATCATCACGATGCTCTCCTTTTCTGGAACGGCATGCTGCGGATCACACCCATCACAAGGGATGAAAAACGAAAATCATCGACAGCGGCGTCCCGTACAATACGGCGGATGGCCGGCCCGTCGTAATACTCCACGCCACGCCCAGTCGCAAACACCATCAGCTTCACGACCATGGTCGTGACAAACAACTCTGGTCGATCGACCAGGACCGACTGCAGCTCCGCCAGTCCGTCAAACGAAGTGCCGTCAAATAGCATCCCAGAGGTGTCGATGGGATTTCCCGCGTCGGCGGTGCGCCACCGTCCGATCGCGTCATAGTTCTCCAGCGCGAACCCCACAGGGTCCATGAGACGATGGCAGCTCGCGCAGGCCGCATTCGCGCGATGGCTGGCCAGCCGGTCCCGCATGGACAGCGTCCCGTCGACCGTCCGGGTGTCGTCGAGCTCTGGCACGTTGGGAGGCGGCGGTGGGGGCGGCACGCCAAGAATGTTGTCCAGGACCCATTTACCCCGAATCACCGGCGACGTGCGGGTCGCATACGAGGTTACGGTTAAAATGCTGCCCTGTCGGAGCAGTCCGCCCCGGTGCAGTGCTTCTGGTTGCCCCGGGCGCGTCTCATCAAACGTGACACGGCGGAATCGGCTGCCGTAGATATGAGGAATCCCGTAATGCTTGGCCAGCCGCTCGTTCAGAAACGTGTAGTTCGCCCGAAGCAGATCGAGCACGCTCCGGTCGTCGCGCATGATGCTACCAAAAAACAACTCAGTCTCTTGCCGCAGAGCCTGGCGGAGATTGTCATCAAAGTCCGGAAACATCCGCATGTCGGGAGATACCGACTCGAGGTTTCTCAAGTGGAGCCACTGCGACGCAAAGTTTGTGACCAGATTGCTCGAACGCGGGTCAGCGAGCATGCGTCGCACCTCACGCTCGAGCACGTCAGGCCTGGTGAGCTCGCCCCGCGCGGCCACCTCCAGCAGCTCGTCATCTGGAACGCTGCTCCACAGGAAAAACGACAAGCGAGACGCAAGCTCGATATCGCTCACCGCATATGCGGTATCGGTTTCGACGCTCGCGGGGTCACGTTCCACCCGAAACAGGAATTCTGGACTGACGAGCACCGCAGCCACCGCCATCTCGATCCCAGCGTCAAAACTGCCGGGCTGCGTCGGGTCGCCGGCGCGCGCCTGGGCATAGAGTGCCATCGGGGTCGCGCGGTCGTGCGCCGTGACGGGGCGACGATAGGCACGTCTCATCAGGGTACCAATGATCTGCTCCGCGCAGTCGTCCTCGGCTTCACCGCCTCCGTCACCAGGCTCGCACACAAACAGACGACGGCGGCTCGGCGTGTCACCCGGACCCACGGGGTCGTAGGGCCCCACGACCGAAACCTCATAGACCGCAGGCTGAAGACGCGGGTGCCGATAGTAGTTGAAGTGAGACTCATACGGTTGCCGGGCCGTCTCGAGCAACACTCGACCCTTCTCGGGAAATGTCACACCCAGTGTGTGAGGGCCAGCGGTCACGGACAGGCGGAATGTCAGGTGGGCGTCAAGCTGGTCCTGGGACGGCTGGTAGTTCCGTGCCTGCGTATCGACATACGGCGCCGGCTCAACAACAAACGAGTGCACACGCTCGCCATCCAGCAGCAGTTCCAGGTCGTGGGGCTCGGTCAACCCCTCGATATGCTCGTTCCGGTCTCGCGCCAAGCGGACGGAAATATCGTAGTCTCCATCCGCCAGAAACGTGTGGTCGACGTAGGCGCCACCCCGCGTGCCCAGCGGTAATCCTGCGAGGTGAATATCCTGCGTCAGGTCCGGTCGAAGGCGAACTGTGGTCGCATCAGGGGCACGCCCCGGTCGACCGACGGCCAGACGGCTGATCTTTTCCGCGGCGGTTACGTACCGTTCGAGCAGCGTTGGTGAGAGATCTCCGACCGTGATGTTGTCGAATCCATAGCTGGCTGAGTCGCTGGGAAGCAGCGCGGTCACGTCGACATCCAGCTGCAGCAGATCGCGAACGGCGTTGTGATACTCGGTGCGATTCAGTCGGCGGAATGTATCGGTCCGCCCCGGGTTGGGACGCTGGGCCGACATCGCGTCCAGCGTGGCATCGAGAGACACCAGCGCGGCCTGATAGCCAGACTCCTCCGGTCGACGCGCCCCCATCGGGGGCATCTGCCGCGCGCGGAGCTTGCGACCAATCTTCTCGAGGGTTTCCCAGTCGTCATACGGAGCGTCGACGCCGGACGTGCCAATCGTCTCGAGGGACAACCCAGCCGTCTGCCGGCGGGTGTTGTGGCAAGTCACACAGTAGTCACCGACAAAGTTTTGTAACGTGGTGTCGAGCGACGCCTCGCGGCTCTCACTGTCGTCGTGGCCGGTGGCCCCACTCTGTTGGACGGCCGTGGCCACGGCCTGCTGCGTCGAGACTGTCGCCGGCAGACCGCTCACGGCCCCCCACGCGATGACGCCCGCGACAATGACACGAGTCCAAGAACGGTTTTGCATAGCGTCTCCTCCAACCGGCTGAGTGGGCAGTCGCATTGCACACTGCCGGGCTAGCGGCGCGTGCCTTCGATGTCGGTGCGCAACTGAAATAGGGTCTTGCCCGCCGTGACATAAAGCGTGCGGAGATCTGCCCCCCCAAACGCCACGTTGGTGATGCTGTCTTCAGGGATGGGGATCAATTCGAGAAGATCACCGTCGGGAGAAAACACATGCACTCCGGCTTGCGTATCCAATGTCTCACTCGTACCCCGTAGCCGGTTGAGACCAGCGGCGACCCAGAGGTTGCCCGCGCTATCGACCGTCATCCCGTCGCCACTCCGACCAGGGTAGAAATCATGAAACACACGCATGTTGTCGACGGTCCCGTCCGGGGCCAAATCGTAGGCGCGGATCATTCGAGCGCCCCCTTCTTGCTGTGCTGTTTCCAGTAGATACAGCGTCGCATCGTCGGGAGCAATGACGATCCCATTGGGACGCTCGATGTCGGGCTCCGTGAGAATCCGCGAAATTGCCCCGTCGGTGTCCACGCGGTACACGCCATGCACCCCGGTCTGATCGGGCGATGAGTTTTGGCCTGGTCGGTCGGTGAAATAGATGCGACCCTGACCATCGATGGTCAGATCGTTTGGCTGATGCAGTTGCTTGCCTTCAAAAGCGTCGGCGACGACCTCAACCTCTCCCGTATCCATATTCGTGCGGGTTACGCGGGGGAGCACAGTGTCGCCGTCCCCGCCTTCGCACGCCAAGAGCCGCCACTCACTATCAAAGATCAAACCATTCGCGCGATAACTTTGCTCGCGAAACGTCGAGAGGGCTCCATCGGTCCCCAAACGCATGATCCGGCTGTTGCCCAGATCGGTAAAGTAGACGTTCCCGTCGGCGTCCACGGTCGGTCCTTCTGTAAACGCCACGGTCGTGGCCACCTCGACCTCACGAGAAGAAACCGCATCAGCGACCGCCTCCGCGATGGGCGCGGATTCTTCCGGCATCGAGGCAGGAGCGCACCCAACCACGACCAGCATGGAAAGGGTCGCGGGAATCTTGATATTCATCATCGTCTACCTCGCATTATCCTCGTTGCATGCAGCGTTCCTTGCACGCAGCGCGCACCTACCTCGCACCGCCGACGGCGTCGATAGCTTCCGCCTCTAGCAAACGAGCGCCTCGCATGATGCCACCGAGTGAGTAATTCGCCTCGTGACACGCGTATTCGTAGATCCGCTCTTCCGTGGCAGGCCAGACATACTCCCCACTCCAGGGCGCGGTCCACACGGCGGGATCGTCGATGGTGAACTGATAGACCAAGGTATCCGCGTCAACTCGGGTAAAACGCTCCACGACACGCAGGTCCTCGCTCGCACCAGAGAGTGCCGGCGTATCGCGAAAGTTCGTCGTATCGACCACCAGCGTATCCCCGTCCCAGTGTCCCACCGAATCGCCCAACCAACTCCGAATCTCCGAAGCCACATGCGGCTGGTTCATGCGGATGATCCGCGCCTCGTGCACCATTTCCACCTGAATCATGATGTGGTCTTCGGTCTGCACGATCTTCTTCAAGTTGTTGTAGAGCACCGGTAGCATTGGCGGACCGGATGTCGACCCAAATCCGAGCAAACACCGCTCGGCCAGCGGGCGTATCTCCGGGTCATCGTATGGACCAGGCGCGTCTGGCCCGTTTTCGACGATCCACCAAGCGGTTCCGGTATTGGGGCGACGAGAGGCGGCTTGAGCCGCGGCGCGCGCTCGAGCGTCGTCCGTGAGCGGGGGGCGCCGACCATCACTGGGGTCAGTAATGATGGATGTGCGCCACTGCCCATCGATCTGAAACGCGGTCGCCCCCAGATCCATCCAGAACGTATTGTACCCACCTACATTACCTGCCGCCCCCGACGAACTGTCACCGCCAACGGGCGGGGCTTCACGGGGTACTGCGCCAATCTCGTTTCGCTCGCGCGGAATGTTGAACACTTGGGCGGGTGCCTCCGACGCGCCGGCGGCAATCTCGGCTGCTTCTTCGTCGGTGAGGGACAGTCTGTCGCCAAACTCCTCGGGACGCTGCAACGGAGTCAGCGTGGCAATATCGTAGGTACCTGACAGATCCGGGCGTCCAGCGGCGGTGCGAGGGATATCGGCCAACTGACCCGCCGCCGCGGCCGCGGCTCCCAAGACCGCCAGTACCGCCATCCCTGTCACAACGCGACCGATGACGTCTTGCACACGTGTCATACGCCTCCGCTTCATGCGAATGAACCTCATAGAATCACGGCCGTGACCGACTCATCGTCCACCCGATCCCCTGATACGAGATCTCACGGCACGGGCTTCCCCGCTGCGCTCCTCGCGGCCGCCCAACCCCGATGGTCACATCGTGACCCTATCGAAGCGGGGAACCCGTTCGAGATCAACGATTCGAGACACGACCGGTGGAACGCAGCGACCGGCCGCGCACGACGAGAGTTGGTCCTGTTGGACGAAGCGTTGGATAGAGAGGAGCGGGAGGGCGCGGCCCACGCACCGTACATGACCCGCGTCATCGCGTTGGCCACGCTGCGGTTTGATGTGTGGGCTCATCGCGGCTTGTCTGTTGTCACGAGCGACGCGGCGCGGGCGGACTATGACCAGTGGTTGACGCGCTACACCAGGAATTGGCTCGCGTATGTCGCCGACACGTGCCCCCAGCTCGATGTTCAGACCGAGCTGGGCGCGAAGCTGGCGGAACGCGCCCGTGACTGGTCGACGCGGGCGCATCCCAATGTGTGACAGCTAACCGATCATCACCGTACGCGGGTGCTGGGCGTTGCGCTCGAGGAATGTCATCTTCACCTCGAGATCTTCTGCGGTGGGCTGAACTTGGCCATTCGCATCCGTGACTCGCGATGTCAGCGTGTGCTCGCCCGGTGTGGCGCCGGTCCACTCGTAGTCGAAGAATTTCCACGAGTACTTGCTGTTCGTCGCCGGGTCAAGCGTGGCCGCTTCCCATGGTCCGTCATCCACCTTGACCTCGACGGACCGGAGCGGTGTGCCGTCGTTGAGCACCACGCCAAAGACGTTGTGACTGGCGCCTCGTTCGGTCACGCGTGCGATATACGACTTCAACCGCATCCTCGTGATCGCGGTCTCTTTCCACTTCGTCTCGCCGTTGACCGTCTCGCCCTTGAGCGTCCGATACCATCGGGCCTGGAACTTGCCGAGATACTGGTCTTCCTGGACATGGATCTCAGACAGAAACTTGACGTTGGGCGCGCCATACCATCCCGGCACCAAGAGACGAAGCGGAAATCCCTGATGTGTGGATAGCGGCTCATCGTTCAGCCTGTACGCCAGCAACGGCTCTTCCGAAAGCGCGGTGTCCCGGGGCAAGCTGCGTCCATACTGCTGGTCCACTGGGTAGGTGCTGCCTCGAAACAAGACCTCTTCCTCGCCGTGGTCGGCCCCAAAGAAGACGATCTCGCGGGCGCGGTCTTGCAGCCCCGCCCGATTGAGAACATCGCGGACGGAAACGCCTGTCCACCATCCATTGCTTGAGAGGCCATTCAGCGGACCGCCATTTCCTGAGCACTCGAAGCCGAAATCGAGGTCACGGCCCGGCATCGCTCTGAGGTCGTCCAGCGACAACGAAAGCGGCGTATTGACCAGTCCGGATACCTGCAACCGGTATGTGTCGCCGTCGATTTCAGGGTGCCCATAGTGCTGGGTCGTAAAAAACTTGTCACGGGGTGTGAACACACCGTCGATCTCACGAACGTCGATGATGCGACGATCGGGCGTGCGCTCCAGGACGATCTCATCCGGCAAATCCGTGAACGGCACAAGTGTTTCGCTCTGGGCGAGGGCTGGAAACGCCCATTCAGGCACGCCGACTGCACCGAGCCCGGCCAAAGCCAAGCTGCCCTTGAGGATGTCCCGACGGCTGGTCTGTTTTGTCTTGTTGGTCATGCTGGTCATCCTGTTGTTGGTCGTCCTTTTGAGAAGTATCAAAGATCAGTGATGAGTTGGTTCGCAGTTTGAGGCGCTGAGGGATTTTACGCCCAATCCGTCCTATCGTCATCCCCTTTTCGCATTAGGGCTCAGACGGCCGAAGCCGAGTGCCCACATCGACCAGCCGTTGGCCCAGCGCTGCCACCCGACCACCCAACGCCTCGTCCTTGACGGCGATGGCTTCGCCAGCCTGAGTGAACGCCTCATGCGCCTTGGGGACGGCGACCTGGTCGGGCAGGACAAGACATCCCAGACCGGCCAGAATCGCCCGCACATGGACAAGCCCACGGAGCCCGCCAAGCGCACCGGGCGATGCGCTGACGAGCGCGACCACCTTGTTCCGAAACGCCGGGAGCTGCCCCTCGTCGTCGTCGTCTGGCCGGGACACCCAGTCAATCGTGTTCTTGAGCACGCCGGTAAGCGACCCGTTGTATTCGGGCGATCCGATAAGGAAGGCGTCGTGGTCCATCATCAGCCGTTTGAAAGCCAGGGCCGCGGCCGGCTTCCCACTCTTCGCTTCGTCGTCGGCATCGAAGACCGGTAAGCGGTAGTCCGCCAAGTCCGCCATCGTGATCTGGGCGCCGGCTTCCTTCACGGTTTCGGCGACGGCTCTAACGAGCGTCTTGTTGAACGACGCCTGACGGGTGCTACCGGCAAACGCGAGAACACGAAATGATGTTGGCACGCAGGGCGTCCCTTTCTGTTGCCGTGTTCATTGAGTGCGGATTCATCACGTGCTGGGTCATTACGTGCTGGGTCAAGGAGTGCCGATTCAACGTCTCAGTGGGAGCGGACCAAGACACGAATCCGTCCGTCACGCTTGTTGAGCACAAAGATTCGTCCCCTGGCATCTGCGCCAAGACGGAGATCGGCGCGCGGGGACGGGCGTCGTCCACGGGCCACCTGGGTGGCTTGAATCAGGGCAAGCAACGTCGTTGGAACACCGTCGTGACTCAGCGCAACCCGCCGTATCGCGTCCTGACCGCCGCGGGAGGCCGTGTCGGCCGCAACAGCAAAGAGCTCGCCGGTCGGATTATCGCCAAACAGCATCAATCCCCGGAGCTCGGGGATGGCGTCATCGCGATAGACGACAAGCCCGGTGATAGCCGAGGACCGTTGCAACAGGGGATCTCGGTGCCCAAACTCGACCATCGGATACGTCACGGCGGCATCACTTCTGGGGTCGGTCAGACTCACCGAACGCCCATCGCTATAGCGGTAGCTCCCTTCCCACTCGTTCCACCCCAGGTTCGCACCGGACGTCACGCGACTAATTTCTTCGACACTGCCCTGGCCAATGTCGGCGACAAAGAGATCCCCGGTGGCGAGATCCCAGCCAAACCGCTGAGGGTTGCGCAGGCCTACGGCGTATATTTCGCCGAGCGTCGAGGGGTCGTCATCGCGGGCATACGGGTTGTCCGTAGGCACGCCATACTGACCGTTGGCACTATCCGACCCGAGGGGGTCGATACGAAGGATCTTGCCAAAGATCTTCCCGGGGTCTTGTGCCAGGTCGAGCGGGTCGCCGCCACTGCCGCCGTCGGCAGACCCCACATACAGCAACCCGAAATCCGCGTCGCCTGGCTCCGCGCCCGGGCGAAACGCGAGTTGGCCCCCATTGTGGTTCCCGAACGGTTGCTCCACGCGCAAGAGCTCTCGAGGCGCCCCGCCATCGTAAAACGGTGCGGTTAAGTTGATGGCGGTCCACTCGAGCAAGATCGTGTCGTGCGTATTGTTCCCGCCGCCGGAGACAAAATGAGGCTCCGGCGCTGTATCAGCAGTATCGAGGTAGGTATAGAGCTTCCCGAATCCGGCCGATCCCGGTTGGCCAAATTGCGGATGAAACGCAAAACTCTGAAACCCGCGTTCGGCACCGTCGGCCTGGAGCTTCAGACCCCATTCGTCAGCAAACACGTTCAGAAACGAGCTTACTGTCTGCCCGTCATTGCTGACGAGATACAACAAGCCGTGCATGTCGTTGACAAAGAGCCGACCCGTGGCGGGCTCTTCGATCATGAGCATCGTTCGCGCTGGTTCGCCCTCAAAGTCTGGGAGAACTGCGAAATCGGTTATGGCGACGTGTAGAGGGTGGGCGGTGTTCGATAGGGAATGGGGAAACGGGTCTCCGGCGCTCTGCTCTGACGACCCGGACGTGAAACGCCCGGCAACGAGCGCCGCCACCGTAAGGCATACGAGCCAAGCGAACATCAGGCCGAATACCAACGGCCCATGGCGAGGACGGCTAGCTGTTCGGAGCGCGGAAAGCCACTGAGACAGGCGAAGGCTCACGAGGCAACATGCTACTACATTCGACTGGCGCTCGGGCCACCATCCGCCACGCCCTCTGGCGTCGCATTCTGGCCTAGTGCCGTCTGTTTCCGTAGGCCATCATTCATCACGTCGAGCAAGGCCGTCGCGTCGACCGGCTTGAGCAAACACGCGGCGCCCAAGCCTTCGGCCTCTCGCGCTAGCACGTTGTCCGGAAGCTCGGTCAGCACAATCGCGACTGCCGCCGGGTTTATCTCGCGGAGCCGCAGCACGAGGTGCAGGCCGTTGTATTGGCACAATCGGGTCTCTGTGATCAGAACGTCAGGGGCATGTGTCGCTAGTGACTTGAGCGCACTGGTGAAGTCTCGAGCAACGGTCACGCGCGAGTTGCCGTCTGCGGTCAGCACATCGGATGTGCGACCGGCGTCACGAAAGTCGTCGACAAGCAACACCGACGCACGTTGTGGAGATGAAAAGAGTGTGTTTGGCATACTTAGTAGCGACGCCCGTCTTCATACGAGCCAGCCCTCAATCCCGTCAGCTAACGCAAGAACAGATCCCATTTACAGGCAAGATCAATCCAGACAAGTAAGTCTTTTATTTACATACACATACGCCTCCATATGACCAGCATCTGTCCTTCCTACGCATTGTAGAACCGCAGAATGTGGTGCCAATTGTTGCCCTATCGGACAACTTATTAGCCATCCAAAAACAAAACTGACAAAACCACGTGTGAAGGAAAAGAACCCGACCGGAGGCTTGATTACGGTGCATGTCGGTGCCTGCGTTATCATTCTTGATCGCACGATACGAATTGCCTCAGCGCTGACCCTACGAACCGCAAAGAGGAGTTGGCCAGTTGAGAGTGCCCATCTCGACGTCAGGTGGCGCTGGTGCGAACCAGCGAATCCACGGAGGAGAAAAGACAGTGACCAAGCCACCCCCCAAGGAAACACGTGGCTTTCAGGCCGAGGCGAAGCAGGTTCTGCACCTGATGATTCACTCGGTCTACTCAAACAAAGAAATTTTTCTACGCGAGCTTGTCTCGAACGCATCGGATGCCTGCGACAAACTCCGGTTCGAAGCTCTGACCGACAGCACTCTGTTCGATGGCGGAGACGGCGGTGATCAACTCGCCATCCGCATCAGCTATGACGTGCCGGCCCGGACAATCACCGTCAGCGACAACGGCGTCGGGATGTCGCGAGAGGAGGTCGTTGACCATATCGGCACCGTCGCGAAATCCGGAACGCAGGAGTTCCTGCAAAGACTCACCGGCGATCAAACAAAAGACGCGCAACTTATCGGACAGTTCGGGGTCGGTTTTTACTCGGCGTTCGTCGTGGCGGAGCGCGTTACCCTCGTCACCCGCCGGGCCGGACTCCCCGCCACCGACGGCGTGCGCTGGGAAAGTGCCGGGGAAGGTGAATACACCCTTGAGCCAGTCGAAAAGACGACGAGAGGCACAGATGTGATCCTTCACCTACGCACCGGTGAAGACGACCTGCTCGCCGATGGCCAGTTGCGCGGTTTGCTGCTCAAGTATTCGGACCACATCGCGCTGCCAATCCTGATGAAAAAGGAACACCCACCGGAGACCGAGGCGTCCGCCAAGCCTGACCAGGCCGACCAGGGCGACCAACCCGGCGAACCGGCGGACGCGGTCGAGCCCGCCGAGTCCGAAGAGAGCGCCCCGAAAGAAGAGTTCGAAAAGGTGAACCAGGCCGCGGCGCTCTGGGCGCGACCAAAAGCAGAGATTGACGACGCCCACTACGAAGAGTTCTACAAGCACGTGGCCCATGACTTCGAGCCACCGCTCGCTCACATTCATGTGAAGGTCGAGGGACGGCAGGAATACGCGCTCCTGCTCTTCGTGCCCCAACGCGCCCCATTCGATCTGTGGGACCGGGACCACCGACGGGGAATCAAGCTCTACGTCAAACGCGTCTTCATCATGGATGACGCCGACCAACTGATGCCCTCCTATCTTCGCTTCGTGCGAGGCGTGGTCGACTCGAGTGATCTTCCCCTCAACATCTCACGGGAGATCCTGCAACACTCGTCAGATGTCCAGGCGATACGCAAAGCCTCGATCACGCGCATTCTTAGCTTGCTCGAAGGGCTGGCCAAAAGCGACGAAGAGAAATACAAGAAGTTCTGGCGCGAATTCGGTGCCGTTTTCAAGGAAGGCGTCGGCGAAGACCGCGACAACAAAGACCGGATCGCGAAGCTCCTCAGATTCTCGACAACACGTACCGACGGCGACGTCCAAAGCCTCAGTTTGAGCGAATACGTGGAGCGAATGAAGGATGGGCAACAGGCCATCTATTACATCGCCGCGGATGGGGCCGCAGCGGCCCGAAACAGCCCGCACTTGGAGATCTTCCGCAAGCAAGAAATTGAAGTGCTCCTCCTGTCCGACCGTGTGGACGAATGGGTCACGTCCCATCTCACCGAGTTCGACGGAAAGCCGTTGCACTCGGTGACAAAGGGCGACCTCGACCTCGGGACGCTTGGCAAGACCCAGGACGACGATGCCACGCCGTCCTCTGACGACGAGCACAAAGCGCTCACCGACCGTTTAAAGAAGGCGTTGGGCTCAAAGACACAGACGGTGCGCGTGACGTCCCGGCTGACCGATTCGCCGGCCTGTCTTGTCAGCGACCATCCTATGAGTCGCAACCTCGAACGGATGCTCAAGGAAGCTGGCCAGGCCGTCCCCACGCTCCCACCGGTGATGGAGATCAACCGTCGGCACCCGATCGTCGAGCGGCTCAACGACGAAACAGACGACCAGCGCTTTTCCGACTGGGCTCATATCCTTTTTGACCAAGCGCTCTTGGCCGAAGGCGGACAACTCGAGGACCCGGCGGGATTTGTCAAACGTCTCAACGAGTTGATGCTCGCCATGTCGGGCCAAGCGTCGCGAATCTGGACCCCGCCCGGATCATAGCCGCCGAGGCCAGACCCGCTCGCGGGCGTAAATTGTCGCGGCATCGCGACCTCGCTCATGGCAAACTCTGGCCATGGTCGTGCCCTTCCGCGGGCGGACCACGATAATGTCGGCAAACCGTGCAAACTCAAAGGGGGGAACTCATGACAGGACGGACACGAGGGCGGGAAGGAGCATGGAGTCGGCGGCAGGCCATACAGCTCCTCGGTATGGGCGGTCTCACGTATGCGGCCGGATGTCGCGGGCGCGCTCCCGACTCGACCGCATCGGACGGAGATACCGCGACGTCCTCATCAGCGTCGATGGGCTCCGCTTCGACATCCCGCTTCCCCGACGGGGCGATCGTGCGCACGATCCTTGAGGATGTATCGCCAGACAGCCTCAGTCAGGGGGCGGTGCTCTTTCACGAGCACATGTCACTAAACGTCTCGTTCTGGGAGACGCTTCTCGGCGATATTTCGGACGAGGCGCGGGCGCGGTTTCTCGGACCCGCGGATACCCCATACTTCATGCAGGACGTCGATGCCATGGTGGCCGAGATGCAAGCGGCCGCGCAAAACGGTGTCGCGGCCATTGCCGACGGCGGACACGCCGACATGGGCCGAGATCTCGGGTTCCTGCGCGAGGTCTCGGAAAAATCCGGGATGCCGATCATCGCCAGCGGTGGCTACTACCTCGACCCGTTCATACCGGCCGCCCTCTCGGACCAGACCGAGGAAGAGATAGCGGAAGCGCTAGCCGGGGCGGCCGGCGCCGAGCGATGGGGAGCCTTTGGCGAGATCGCCAGCTCACCCGAGATCACCCCGGCCGAACGCAAAGTATTCAACGCCGTCGCGAAGGCCCACTTAATCACTCATCTGCCGATCTTCACGCATACCGCCAACGGACTCGAAGCCGAGGTTCAGCTCGACATTTTCGAATCGCTTGGCGTGGTCCCTGACCAAGTCGTCATAGGCCACCTCGGTGGCGTTGAAGATCCCGACGCAACCGTCCACAAGGCCATCGCGTCCCGTGGCGCGTTTGTGGGCTTCGACCGTCTCGGCGGGGGGGCCGGGGCCGACAGCCGGAAGGTGCCCATGATTCAGGCGATGCTCGACGCGGGCTACGTACGAAACATTGTGCTCGCCTCGGACTTTGCGGCGGCCGTCGATACGACGAATCAGGGCGGAGCGGGATATGCGAAGACGATCACGCAGTTCGTCCCGATGCTCTACGGAGCCGGCGTGACCGACGACGAGATCCACGCCATGACCGTCGAGAACCCGCTCCGGTTCCTTTCGTTCGTGCCGTGACGTGCGTCGGACCGGTCGCGACTGTAGCGCGCCATACGTGCCCCGAGGAGTCTGCCAGCCGACATCCGCCGGCGGATCAGTCATCTCGAATCTACAGTCGGCGGCAAATCGCCGCCGCGGGTTCAATCACGAGCCGGCGGGGCTTCCTCGACCTCGACGCGAAACTGACGAAACCGGCTGTAGGTGGCCGTCCCGTCCACCTGCGACCCGGCCTGATGATTGTCGTAGTGCTCTCGCATTTCGACCGGGACAAAGTGCCCAAGCGTCTCGTTGGTCTCATATTTGACAACGACCGTCGAATCCATGTCCGAGCTGTCAAGCACCAGCTCGGTCACCAGCACCCGACCATTGTCGGGCTCAACCCAAAACCGTCCGCGTGCCGGCAGATTTATTCCGTCCCGGCCCGTGACCACCGTCGTAGGCCATGTCTCCCTAAATTCAATGACCCAGACATTGGGAACATCCTCCGGTCCATCCAATCCAAGGCGAGGTGACGCGTCGTCAAGACGCTCGAACTGGAACCGAGGTTTATAGCTCGGACGAAGAAACAGGAGGGCCAACGTTGGCGTGTTTGTATTCCGAACGACATCGCCGATGTTGTAGCGAGCACCTTCCCTCAGGATGCCCTGCACCTGGTCCCTTGCCGACGACGACTCGTCGAGAAACAGCTCCGCCAAACGTTCCTCTCGGTCACGCACCGCACGACCGTTCACCTCGAACACGTCACGAAACCCAAAATATCGTTCCGAACCTTCTGGTCGTACGAGCAGATAGTCCGACCGGAGCGTCACCCGTTGATACTTCCCGGAGAAGCTCCCGGGCGACGGCGACCAGGCTCGCTGCTGGTATCGCTCTTCCATCACCACGCCATAGAGCTGCTCGTGCAGCGCGTTCACATAGTCGGTGGCCCGAGCCAGCACCTGTGGCAAGGTCTGCTCCTGGCTCCAGCTGGGCTCCGGCATGGCCACAACAAAAAGCATCAGCAATAGCCATCTGCCGGCCGAGGGGTGCGGGCACCCCCGGTTTCGACGCGCACTTCCTCGAACCTTGCCCTCGCCTGTTTTCACACCCCAATAATGCATGAGCAGTGCAGGAATACCTAGACCGGTGTTTCCAAGTGAGTCGCATGGCTCGAGGTAACTATGTTCGCAGTCTAGGGGCGGCGCCGCAGGCATATCGCTCATAGTTGGACAAGGCGCAATGACGACAGCGGGCACCAGGAGCCGAGCCACGCGACTCGCACTTCGGAAACGTGGGCCCAATGACGTGTCCCCGTCTTGCATTGAGTTGATACCGGAGCGCGGCAGCCGGCTGAACGCAGCGCGTTCAAACGTCGGAGTGCGAGGCCTCGCGTGGTCTACGCGCGAGCAACGCGCCATGCAGACGTGTTCGGGCCAGCATGTCTTTCAGACGCACCCAGTCGAAGCCAAGCCGATGCCAGTCCGGGTCCTCCGGGTCGAGTCCCAAGCTCTCGATGAATACCGATCGACCACCATGAAGTCCCGACGATACGCCAAGAGGTAGCCCGCAGTCGCGTCCCGCCCGCAGACAGCCTCGTCGTAGCGGCGATACCAGAGATTGAGATGGCCTCCGCATGGTTGGGGGTAGAGCAATGTCCCGAAATCCGAGACATTCTGGGCGCCACCCATGATGGCGCGCGCGTCTGGCCACCCTGAGAATCCCAGTTCGCGGGCCAACAGCGTCAGATACGCTCGTCGGCGAATTCCGCGCACATTCTCCCGAAGCTGCTCGATCGAATGGCCGCGATAATCAGGAAGTCGTCGGAGTCGCCCGAGAGTCGACGGGTCGCCGCGAACCTCTAATATTCTTGTACCACTTTCCGCGCGGGACCACTCGATCGGCGAAATCATTCGGGCGGCATCCTCGAGCCCTGGGCGTCGCGTCAATATCGGTGAACAAAGGACAGACGGTGTCAGCTACCTGGACTGAGCGCGGAAGAAACAAGAGGCCGTTGGGTGTCGGGCGTGGACCGGACACGCAGTCAAACCGAAAGGCGGGGCCCGCAAAGCCATGACCGAAACACGGACGCGTGATTCTTACGACGTCATCATCGTGGGCGCTGGAGTAGCCGGCCTCACGGCCGCGATTCATCTTGGATAGCACAGCCGGCGGACGCTCGTTATCGACCGTCATTCGAGTCCTCTCCTCTTCACCCTGGAAAAGCGGCACAACGTGCCCGGAATGCCGGCGATTCGCGGAATCGACATCCTCAAGGCACTCCGGCAACAGGCGACGAGTCTTGGGGCCGAAGAGCAGCGGAGAAACGTCGTCGCGGCGACAGGCCAGGACGGCAACTTCGTGCTCCGCGGTGAAAAAGGAGAAGAGTGGCGGGCCGAAAAGCTCTTACTCGCGACTGGCGTGGCCCGCTACCACCCGACTGTCGACGGGAACTTTCGCACGTGCTTCCACTATGCAGGTAAGAGCAACCTGTACTACTGCCCCGATTGCGAGGCGCCAGAAATCACAGGCAAATCGACAATCGTCATCGGTGTCGGTCCGCCAGACTGGGCGTCCGGGATGGCCGTCGGGCTCAGCCGATACACGTCCGACCTCAGAGTACTCCAAGCAGCTGAGGGCGAGCTGTCAAAGAAAAGTGCGGAAACGTTGCGCCAGAAAGAGATCGAGCACACGAGCGGTACCATTGCCGAGCTCGGCGGTGAGAAAGGCCGGCTTCACGCTGTGCGTTTGAACGATGGACGCACGCTCGAAGCGGAGGCCTTCTTTGTCTCGAGTCCAGCGATTGGGCGGACTGACCTCGCGGCCGAGCTCGGCGTCGACATCGCGTCTACCGGACACCACGCCCAACCGCTCTCTCAGCGCGGCGACACAAACGTTGCAGGAGTCTGGATCGCCGGCGACCTACGCCCGATGACGCAACAGGTATCGGTTGCGATGTGCACCGGGAACATCGCCGCGGTCATGATTGACCACCGCCTCCGTCGTCGAGACGTCCGAACCTAACGATTGTAGTCATCAATGTGTTCCGCGTGTTCCGCCGGCGTCCTCGGATTCTCCGCCAGCTGGACGGGACCTGAGCCGCGTGACGACCGCAGCACCAGCGATGCGGAAGTTTCTGGTCCCATTCGGCTGGGGCTTGTAAGATCATCACGTGTATGCGCCTGTAGCTCAGTTGGATAGAGCATCGGCCTTCTAAGCCGAGGGTCGCAGGTTCGAGTCCTGCCGGGCGCGCCAACTCTAACCTTCAGTTCACCAACGACTTACCATCGGTCACGGTGTCCGCGTTGCACACCGGGCCGACGCTCGAATCTGGCTCCTGTGCAACGTTGTGCAACGAACGACCGGATCCGTGCCTCTTCATCGACTCGTGGAGCTGCCGGAGCGTCACGTTCAGATAGGTGCTGGTCGTCGACGTGTTGGCGTGCCCGAGCATCGCCTGGACGTAATGGAGCGGCCACCCGGCTTCGAGAAGACGGCTGGCCCCTTCGTGGCGGAAGTCATGGAAGTGGAGGTCGATGATCCCGGCCTCCCGGCAGCACTTGCGCCACTGCTTCTTCGGGTCGGCGATCTTGCGCCCGATTGTGTCGCCGAAGACGAACGCGTGAGGAGGGTGCGGCTGTCGCGAAGCGGGCGATTCGCTCCGCCTTGGCACACCACCTTGAAGCGTTGCGCGCACAGGGGCGAGATTCTACCCCTCGTGCCAACGTTGTCGTTCTTCGCCATGACCCAAGTGAGGTGACTCGCCGTGAAGGCTTGCGGTTTGTCGGCTTGGGAGCGCTCCTCGGCAAAGCGAGCTCGCCGGCCAAGGCGAAAGCGGCTCGACGAAACGGACGGAAAGGGGCGCGCCCCCCCAAGGGCGGCGCGAAGAGCAAGCAAGCGGCAGGGTGAACAGGGCGACGACGGTCGGCCGCCTTCCGCCGTTAACTTATGGATACGTCGACACGCGGGCCTGCGTTTCGTATCCGAAACGGGGACGCCAGCGATGGTCGCCGGCCTCATTACTCGCGCACCAACGTTCCCCGATATCTTAGCGGTCCCGTCTGCCAACAGTTAGTGGCGGAAGCACCAGTCCAGCAGAGTATGGCATCGGGTCGAGATGCTAGAGTATGCTGCGTCGGTTACTGCGTCGATCTGGAAGTTTGAGATGGACGAGTGTCTGGTGCTCGTCGTGACAGATGACACAGGAAAGACGTCCCCGCACTTTTGATCACGTAGTACTCGTAGACACCCAAGGAGACGGATAGATGCGCATGACAAAGAACCTCTGCGCGGTTGTATTGACCGCGCTCGTGGCCACCTCAACGGCCTTTGCTCAAGAACGACCCGCCAGCCCACGCGGCATGGCGTCGACCCAGATCGGTTCCGCGTGGATCGATGTGGAATACGGTCGGCCGATCCTACGAGGTCGCAACGGCATATTCGGGTCGGGGGACACCTATGGTGATGCGTTCCTCCTGGGCGCGCCGCTCTGGCGTGTCGGCGCGGACGTCACCACGCGATTCAAGACCGACGTAGACCTGATGTTTGGCGACCAAACTCTGGCCGCGGGTGAGTATGGCCTGTTCGCCGAACTAGCGGAGGACGAATGGACGCTCATTTTCTCGACCTGGGAGGCAAAGCAGACTTTCACCGAGGAGAACGATGACGCGCTGTGGGGAGCCTATAGCTATACGCCTGACCGCGACGTGCTCAGAACGACGATGACCGTCACGACCAGGCCGAATGCGATTGACCAGCTGACGATCGGGTTCGCCGCAGTGTCCGACGCGGGCGGCGCCTTGTATGTGACGTGGGATGATCAACTCGCGGTCACGCCCTTCACGCTTGGACAATAGGGCCCCGCGAGCATCGCGGACGACATGGCGATCCACGCTTCAGTGTGGCCGCGCTGTCGTTTCACGATGACGTCGGCGACCGACCGCCAGCCGTCTGGCCAGCTCAGGCTTCCCGACCATTGCGTCACATCGTGACGTAAATTACTCGTTTCTCCAGCAGATGGCTGGGCGACGGTGCGCTCGCACCGTCGTCCGGTGAATTTCGGCCGAAACCGTCGTCACCGTCAACGCTGAATAGAGACCCCGCGGATTGGCGATCCAACGCCTCACCCGATTCAGCCGTCCCGTGGCCGGGCACTGGACTGTCGCGGAGAACGTTGGGCATGCTGGGGACGCTGCGACTTGTCTTGACTCCCCCATTTGTGGTCTCGTCTTACTCTCTATCGACGTGGGCGATGCTTAGAAAGAACGCGGGACACGCGAGAGCGACCGGCGGCGTCCTCGCAAACGTGCGACTGCGCGTGATCGCCAGTGTCACTGTGCTCCTGTGCTCTCTGGCGCCAAGCGCGGCGGCACAGACGGAGAACGGTGGAGCCGATACTTCACACACGACCGCCATAGTCCCCTTCACGAACATCAGTGACGCTCCGGTCGATGTCTGGTTAGGACGCGGGATCGCGGAGTCCCTGGTCGCGGATCTTGCTCGTCAGCACGGCGCTGTCATGCTCGGTGTGGATCGTGTGCTCGAGGCCATCCGACAGGCCGACATCTCGACGACTCGCTCCGACATGGCCGCTATCGGGCGCGCACTCGGGGCAACCTATCTCGTGACCGGCGGATATCAGCGGGTCGGCGACCGACTTCGGCTCACGGCGCGTCTCGTGGTGGTGGAGAGCGGATCGATCCTGACAACAACTACCGTCGACGGAGCCATCAGCGACCTTTTTGCACTTCAGGACCGCCTCGCCGACGACCTTTCGTCAGGCCTGCTCCCAGCCCCGGCTGGGCGGGTGGCGCGCTCGATACCGTCACCACTGCCGGGAAGCGAGACCCGGGGGGGACGACGTCCAACGCCTGCAACAAACCGGACTCCCGCCGGCGGCGTGCCTGCGCTGGAGGACGACATCGAGGCGCCGACCTTCGTACCGGGAGCCCCGCTCCCGCCCGAACCGCCCGCCGTCATCCGTCGGAACGAAACCGGTCAGGCGACACTCCGCGCCGTCCGACGGAACCAGTCCATCAATCTAGATGGCATCGTGGACGAGCGTATCTACGAGGACGTTCCCGCCGTCACCGGCTTTATCCAGGTCGAGCCGAATGCTGGAGAGCCCGCAACCGAAGAGACCGAGATTTGGGTTTTCTTTGACGATACAGACATCTACCTTGCGGCGCGCGCCTGGGACTCCTCGTCAGCCGACCCACAATGGATCGCCAACGAAATGCGGCGCGACGGTTTTGCCATCCTGCGAAACGATTCCATCAGTGTCGCGTTTGACACTTTTTACGACCGACGCAACACCGTGCAATTCATGGTGACACCGATCGGCGGCCGGATGGATGGTCAGGTGACCAATGAACGGAATTGGAACGGCGATTGGAACCCCCTCTGGGACGTTCGAACGGGGCGGTTCGAGGGCGGGTGGTCATTCGAGGCACGTATTCCATTCAGATCACTCCGTTATCGTCCCGGCCGGTCGCAAGTGTGGGGGGTGCAGATGCGCCGGGACGTGCGTTGGAAGAACGAGACGTCCTTCATCAACCCACTCGATCAAGGCCTCGGACGACAGGGGATTTTTCAGGCATCCCAATTTCCGACGCTTGTCGGCATCGAGGCCCCGCAGTCGAGAAGCCCACTCGAGATCAAGCCCTATGCGATCGGCGATGTGAACTCAGACCTGACCGGGAGCCCGGCCGTGAATGACACGGGAGGAAATGTTGGCATCGACCTCATCAAGTATGGCGTCACGCAGAACCTGACGGCCGACTTTACGATCAACACCGACTTTGCTCAAGTCGAGGCCGACGAACAGCAGGTCAACCTGACGCGCTTCAGCCTGTTCTTCCCGGAAAAGCGAGAGTTTTTCTTGGAGAACCAGGGCGCCTTTCAGTTCGGGACCGCTGGGGGGTTCGGACAGGGTACGGCGGAAGCCCCAGTCCTGTTCTACAGCCGGCGAATCGGGCTCAACCAGGGTCTCGAGGTGCCCATCCTGGCCGGTGGCCGACTGACGGGTCGGGCCGGGGCATTTACGCTTGGCGTGCTCAACATCCAGACCGATGACGAGCCCACCGGCAACGCACTGAGCACCAACTTTAGCGTCTTTCGCGTCAAGCGCGACCTGCTGCGGCGCAGCAGTGTCGGAGCCATCTTCACCAACCGGTCGGTGTCGACGCGGTCTCAGTCGCCGGGTTCGAATCAAGCGTATGGCCTCGACCTTGCCCTCGCCTTCCACGACAACCTGTCGGTGACCAGCTACTGGGCCCAGACGCGGACCACTGGAATGACCGGCAACGACAGCAGCTACGGGAGCAGCCTCGTACTGAACGGCGATCGGTATGGCGTCACGGCGGAACACCTCTTCATCGATGTGAACTTCTCCCCCGAGGTCGGATTTCTTCGACGCGACGACATGCGGAAGAACTTTGGCTCTTTCCGATTCAGCCCGCGCCCCACCGCCATCGAGGCCATCCGCAAGTTCTCGTGGGAGGGGTCGTATAACCACATCACCGATGCGTCAAGGTTTGTCGAGACACGCGAGACGCAAGGACTCTTTGGAATTGAGCTCGAAAACAGCGACCGATTTGACGCCGGATACAGGCAAACATACGACTTTCTGAAACGGCCGTTTCCAATTGCCGACGGGATCGTGGTTCCGGTTGGCGGCTATGACTTCAGCACGACCCAGGTCGACTACACGTTCGGGTCGCAACGACGGTTGGCGGGGCGACTCGGGCTAGAGCACGGCTCGTTCTACGGAGGAACAAAAACCACGCTGGCCATCGGCGGAAGCGGGCGCGGGTCGTTTGGCGGTGGACGAATAGAGGTTACCCCCCAGCTGTCACTCGAACCGGGGATGTCGCTCAATTGGGTCACGCTGCCCCAAGGCGACTTCACGACGACGCTGGTCACGACGCGTGCGACCTACACCATGACGCCCTTGATGTTTGTGAGTGCGCTGGTGCAATACAACTCGGATACCAACGGGCTGAGCACCAACCTCCGGTTGCGCTGGGAGTATCAAGCGGGCAGCGAGGTGTTCATCGTGTACAACGAGCAGCGTGACACGCTGACGCCAAACAGATACCCGGAGCTAGAGAACCGCGCCTTCATCATCAAGGTGAACCGACTCTTCAGGTTCTAGTGTCCCGCGGACTGTCGCGGAGTGGCGGAGGACGGGCGGTAAGGGACTCTAACGCGGCCCCGACAACAGACTCGGCTCGGCACCAGCAACCGCGAGTGCCATCACCGGGTAGAGTGTCCCCGTATAGGTGATGAAGTGCCAGTTGTCCGTATTGAGTGACTTCGTCCACCAGCGGCCCGACCGTCTCTGGTTCGCATTCAGCCAGGCAACACCTCGCTGCACCGCCGGGTGCGTTGAAGGCACCCCCGCTGACGACAGCACCACAACCGCCAAACCGGTTTGGTGACCGTCACTCGGGGGATTGTCGATACCCGTCTCGGCCCGCAAGCGTTCCGCGCGATTACCGCTCCCCCACTGCTCTGGCTCGGCGAAGGAACGAATCGACCACCCTCCATCGGGGCGCTGATGATCGAGGATCATCCTGATGACGTCCTGCTTGTTCTCGACGTCGATGACGCCGGGCAGGTACTGGTCCGCCCAGAGTAGGGCCACGCGGGCGTAGTCATGGGGGGGAGCCACGCGTCCCAGATACTCGCGCAGACGGGAAACGTGCATCCGCAACTCAGGGGACGCGGCTTGCTCCAACCATCCCGGCGCCATGCCCACACCCATCGCGGCCACAGTCGCGAGCTGAAACACGTCCGACTCAAAGGGTGGCCAAGTGTCCAGCGAGTGCCACGCACCGTCGTCGCGTTGGAGGCTGAACATCAGTTGCAGGGCTTGCTCGGTTTGGGGAGACAGCTGCTGGTCTCCGTGCGCGTCCCACGAGGCGAGAGACGTGGCTAGATGCACGACCTCCGCGGGATTCGCTCCCCGTTGGAGCTCTTCCGGATCCGTGGCGAGCCGCTCCGTCAGACGCTCTTCAAGAAATACCCGGAAGGCAGGATCGGGTCGACCAAGGCTCGCGCTGAGTTGCGGGCGCAGGATGCCATACCACCCAGTGGTGTGACACGAGACGCAGCCACGGTCGTGTACCCACGCCTTGGCCCCATCTTCTACGTATGCAATCGCGCGGTCGAGAGACAACGTCTCTGCCGCCGGTTCGTCCGCAGACGCCGGTGGGATAGCGATCTCGCCGAAGTGATACTGGTGGACACGGTGATCGCGCTCCTGCGCAAGGACGAATTCACTACCAAAAATCGATGCGCCGACGGACAGGACGATGCCAAGGTGGATGAGTCTCATCTCTTTATCCCGCTGGATCCGGTCTCTATCTGGTCGAATCCGGACACACCGCACCGACACGGCGAACCAACATACCGTCCGCACCGAGACACATCAGATCCAGCGCCGTCGCCCCATCGTTGTTCTCGATATCCAGCTTCCCCCCAGACTCGACCAGGAGATCAACTACGGTCGAATAGGCCAGCCTCACGGCGAAGTGCAGCGCGGTGTTCCCGTCTGGATCCGTGGCATTCGCGTCGTTGCCCAACTCGAGTGCCAGCTGAGCCGCTTCCCTCGTCGACCGCTCGCCGGCGGCCAGCAAGCGCCGGGCCGCATCAACGCCAATACCCTGGTCACGACGGTTGTTTCGTTGCGTATTCCAGCCATCGCCCGCGATCACCATCAGTGGCGTGGTCCCGTTGTGCGGCGAGAGCAGGGGGTCGGCGCCGCTGTCGGCCAGAAACCGCATAATGTCGACCTCCGCGTATTTGGCGGCGAGCCAGAAGGGAGTTGCCCCCACCAGCGATCCTGACAAGGCATACCAGTTGATGTTGCGTTTCTGCCGACTCCCTTGGGTGATGTGACTGTTGGGGTCGGCTCCGTGCGCCGAGAGCACTCTCACAAGCGCCAGGTCACCCCGCGACACCGCCGCGTGCAGGGCTGTATATCCGGCGTCAGCGGCGTTGGGGTTTGCCCCGTTTTCCAAAAGGAACGCCGCGAACGTGCCTTGGCCACTAAAGCTGGCCATCACCAACGCCGACTGGCCATTGGGTGACGTCTCGTTGACGTCGGCGCCCGCGTCGAGAAGCAGCCGCGCGTTCTCGATACGGCCATGGCGTGCCGCAAACAGCAGTGGTGTGGACCCCCGTTGCGGCTCCAACACCGATCGCTCGAACGCGTTCCCATCCCCGAGACTTACTGGCAGCAGGTGAATGTCCGACCGGGCGCGAACGTCCGCGCCGTGCCCCAACAGCACCCGCACCACTTCGGGGTTGGCCTGCGCGGCAGCCCACATCAGCGCGGTCTGCCCGTGAGACTCTTCCCGGGCGTTCACGCCCGCGCCATGGTCAAGAAGTACTGCTACCGCGGCAGCGCTCCCGGTCCGGGAGCAGGTCATGAGCGCCGTTTCACCCATTGTGGTCGCCGCGTTCGGATCTGCTCCCGCCTCCAGCAGCGTCTCGACCACCGTCGCGCTCAGGTTTGTGCAGGCCAGCGAAAGCGGCGTCACCCCGTAGTCATTGGCAGCGCCCACATCGGCTCCGGCGCGAAGCAGGGCCTCGACCGTCTCGACCTTGTCTCGCTCCACCGCCCAGTGGAGCGCTGTCGCGCCATCCCCCTCACGAGCATTGACGTCCACCTTCTGCTCGAGCAACGCACGCACGGTTTCGTTGTCATGGTCCTTGATCGCCTCTATCAGCGGGAAGTCTGTCCCCGCCGCCGAGACGCTGGCGACCCAGAGCCAGGCAACCGCGCTCATGGCCACTAACGTGCTGCACCATCGCATACCGAGTTCCTCCTCCGTCTCGTATCTCTCGAACTCAGACCTTCCGCGTCCCCTATGGACGAGTCAGCGAGGGCACCGGCGACACACGGCTGGTGCCCTCGGTCGAACCGGTAAACGATCGATTACGAGAGCTGCGACAGTTCGTGGATTGCGCCCGTCGTCCCGCCAAAATCCTCCACCGGAACCCCCAGCTTCAGCAGCATCGTGTACTGGAGGTCGGTCAACGGGGTGCCCTGGGGACAAACCACGTGACGTCCGCCATTGATTTCTCCACAGCCGCCCCCGACGACCAAGATCGGCAGATCCTCGGTCGTGTGTCTGTTCGAATTCCGTAACGCACCGCCGTAGAGGAGCATGACATGGTCGAGCAGCGAGCCGTCGCCATCGGGCGTGGACTGCAGCTTGACCAGGAACTCGCTAAACAACTGCATGTGATACCCGTTGATCCGGGCCAGCTTCGCGACCTTCTCCGGGTTGTCTCGGTGGTGACTCAGCGGGTGGTGCGGCTCGGTGACACCGATCTGCGGATACGTCGCGCCACTTTCCTCGCGGCCGACCATAAACGAGATCACGCGGGTCATGTCTGTCTGATAGGCCAAGACCATCAGGTCGAACATCAATTTCGCGTGTTCCTCATACGACACCGGAATCCCGGCCGGGGACGCCACGGCGGGCAGCTCTCGGTCCCCCTGTTGCTCCGCCATCTGAATGCGCCGCTCGATCTCACGGACGGTTTCGAGATACTGCTCGAGCTTGTGCCGGTCGTATGGCGCCAGCCCAACTTCCAGCTGGGCGACCTTGCCCATCACCGCATCGAGGATGCTCCGTTGCCGCGCCATACGCGCGCGACGCGCGCCGGCACTCGTGCTGCCGACATCTCCGAACAACCGCTCGAAGACGATACGCGGATTCGTCTCGCGCGGCATCGGCGTCGTCTCATTGGCCCACGAGTTGTTGAGATAGGCACAACTGAAACCGCCATCGCAGGTGGACACGCCATAGACCGTGTCACCGCCCTCGAGCGAAAGCTCCAACGACGGCATTTGCGTCTCACGTCCCAAGCCCTCTGCCGCGGCCGCAACCTGGTCCATCGAAATGCCTAACTCGAGCGCCGCACCAGTCGTACGTTTCGGTCGGGAGCCGGTCAGCAGTGCAGAGGCCGCCTGCGAATGGGTCGTACCGCGACCCGGTTCGGCGCCGACACTGTCGAGACCCGTCATCACCACGACGTGCTCGCGCACCGGTGCCAGCGCCTTCAGGCTCGGGGTCCATTCGAAGTCGGCGCCGGCTATCTCTGGCGTCCAATACTCGCCGGGGGCGCCGTTTGGAAACGTAATCACACCCAGACGCTTTGTCGGTACGGCCGCTGTTTTTGCCAGCGCTGTCAACGCCGGCACCATTCCATCGAGAAACGGCAGCGCCAACGCCGTGCCCATGCCACGTAACACCGTCCGACGCGGGATCATCGTCTTTGTCACGATCATCAGCCTATCCTCCTCGTCTGAAATGGTTTGCTGTTAACAATAGCCAAGATCACAGCTGACCAACGCGAATCCTCCGCGGCGGCTTCTCGCTGGATTTGTCGGACCGCGGGCATATCAGCCGCTTCCAGTCGACGACCCACGGCATATGTGAGCAGTCGTTCCGTCACCGTGCCGATAAACTCGTCCCGGCCGGCCAGAATCTCGCGCAAGCCGCTGGCCCCGTCGAACTCGCTGCCATCCGGTGCCACACCCGAGGAGTCGATCGTCGGTCCGAGTTCGCCCGGGACCCCGGTGTCCTCGGTGACACGCCACCTCCCGGTTCCATCGAAGTTCTCCAGCGCAAACCCCAGCGGGTCCATCATCCGGTGGCACGAGGCGCACGCCGGGTTGCTTCGATGTTGCTCCATGAGTGCGCGCGTTGAGGTCGGCGGCTCTCCCTCTTCACGCGTCTTCAGATCCGGCACATCCGGTGGCGGGTCGGGAGGCGACACCCCAAGCAGATTCTCCAACACCCATTTACCACGCGACACCGGGGACGTCCGATTCGCATAGGAGGTCAGCGTCAAAATACTCGCGTGCCCCAAGAGGCCGGCGCGCCGATCATCCGGCCACGTCACCCGCCGAAAGTGATTTCCGTAGATGCTCGATAGCCCGTAGTGTCGCGCCAGTCGTTCGTTGACGAAGCTGTAGTTCGCGGTCACAAGGTCCACCAGCGGACGATCTTCGCGCAGTTGCGTTTCCAGAAACAGCTGCGTCTCCCGCTGCATGGCGACCCGTAGGTTCTCGTCGAACTCGGGAAACACAGACGGGTCCGGCGACGCATTCCGAAGTCGCCGCAACCCGAGCCATTGCCCGACAAAACTCTCGGCGAGTGTCGTCCTCGTACGGGGCTCTGCCAGCAATCGGCGCACCTGCTGCTCGAGCACGGCAGGGTCCTTCAGCCGACCCTGCTCCGCCACATCGAGCAGCTCGTCGTCCGGAAGTCCTCCCGAGAGAAAAAACGACAAACGCGACGCCAATTCGAGATCACTCACGGGGTAGGAAACGCCGGGCTCGACCTCTCCCTCGGGCCCGCGTTCGACGCGGAATACGAATTCAGGGTCGGTGAGCAAGAACTCCAGCGCCGCCTGGATTCCCGTCTCGAACCCACCATCACGCCGTCCTGCTTCGTAAAAGCTTAGAAGCGCCGTCACGTCGCGCGGTGTCACCGGACGCCGATACGCGCGACGTGCCAAGTCGCTGACAATCTGCTCCGCGCACCCGGCCTCTTGACTGGGCTCGCTTGGACGACAGACGAGAATCTTCTGTCGGGTCGGCGTGTCGACTGGGGCGCGTCCGTCAAACGGCCCCCTGACCACCACCCTTAGCACCGCTGGGTTTCCGTCTTGCTGATCGTCGGTGCTGAAGCCGAACGTCGCCGGGCTCGGCGGCGGCTGGAGAACCCCTTCATCCAGCGCGGGTCGTCGCACAAACGACAACCCCATCAACCGCATCCCCGCCTTCACCGGCACTCGGAGCCGTAGCTCCTCGTCCGCATTGACGGAATACGCCCCCCAGTCGGGGAATCCCCCGCTTCCCGAGCCGCAAAAACTCGTTGGGCACCGAGAGCCCTCAAAGACTCCGCCGACCCTAAAGGTCTTGACCAAGACCTTGTCCAACCGCACATCGAGCTGGTGCGGCGTGTTACCAAGGCCACGAATGTAGTTGTAGAAGTTTCGACGAAGATCGATCTTGAACTCGTATTCCCCGTCGAGCGGAAAATAGTGACGTACGGCCAGACCGCCGCGCGACCCGAATGGCAGATCGTCACTCGTGCGATCGTCCTGGTCCTCAAGCTGGGGCACGGAATAGGTGTGTGTCCGAGATGCGGCGGTCGGGTCGCCGAGCGCGAGCTGACTGATGCGTCGCGCCGCTGTCAGATAACGCTCCATCAATGTCGTCGAGACTGACAACACCTCCGCGTTATTGTCGAAGCCTTCGGCGTCCGCGTCGTCCGGCGGCAAGAGAGCCTCGATGTCCACGTCGAGCCCGAGCAGGTCGAGTACGGAGTTCTTGTACTCCAGTCGATTGAGACGATGCGCCGTCATCGGGCGCCCACGAGGCGGTTCGGTGGCGGCCGCTTGGTCTAGTTCCGTCTCCAGCCACGTCACGAAGGCATCCCGCGTGGCATTGTCGGGTCGCCGTGCAACCGCGGGAGGCATCACTCCGGTCCGCACTCTCCGAACGACTTCTTCCCACAGCTCCGCGTGGGCGCCGACCTCGCCCATGTCGAGTCCCTGTAGCGAGATCGGAACAGCGCCGCGCTCAAGCTGTCTGTCGCTGTGACACCCGACACAGTACTGGTCCACAAGTTCGCGAGGCGATTGCCCGTTCGCGAACTCCTGGGCCTGTAACGGAGGCGGTAAAAGCGCGCCAAGCGCTAAGACCCCCACCCCGCCCGTCACCTTGAGCAGCCACGACATGGTCACCACCCTTCCATCCCTAATAGCAAGAGCACGCGAGCCGTGTGCGTCGATCGCGTCGGTATGCTCGCTCGCCCGAACCAAGAGCAGTCCCCGGCGCCGAGGACGCAAAGCGATTCGCGTCGAATCGTGTCCAAGTGATGCGCTTAACTTGGCTGAGCCGTGCGCAATTGTCAACCGCCACCGCACAAACGACGGTTCGACGTTCCCTCTCGGAAGTCAGTTCATTACCCGATCTGAGTAAGAATCTCCGGTGATCATCCGGACGACTTCGCCATCCCGCTCCACAAACCGGACCGTTTCTCCCACGGCGCCGCCACCCCTGGGTGCCGTCATCCGGAAGCGTCCATCGCCGATCGGCTCAAGTCCAACCGAATCGTCGATCCTCGACGCGTTTGGTGTCATGACGACAAGACGCTCGTTGAGTAGAACGACCTGGGTATCACTCCATGTGCTGCGGTAGAGACCGGTGAACCGCTCCCACGCCGGATCCCACGCGACAACGGGCGCCTTCACTTTTGTCGCGCCGGCGACGGCCTCCCCGACAGTTCTCATCAGCTCACGCGCGATTCCACCCGGATCCGAGTCGTTGGTGTTTGTCAGGACGATGACGCCGACCTTCGAATCCAGTTGAATCAGCGTGTTGGTCGTGTGACCGGGATACCCGCCGCCGTGCCCGACGTAAAGCTTGTTGTTCACCCGACTGACCGCGAATCCGATGCCCTGCCCGCGTGTCCAGGTACTCTCCATCATACGCACGCGGTGCATTTGCCGGAGTGACGACGTACTGAGAATCCTGTCCGACCCCCGCGTGCCCTGGCGGAACTGCGCGGAGACAAACTTCGCCATGTCCTCGACCGTCGAGGTCAGACCGGTGGCTGCCGCCATGCCCCGCGCGTCCACGAACGGCAGAACGTCGCGGGTGCCGTCTGGCATGCGACGGGTGTATCCGGTGGCCAACTCGGCAACGTCCTGGTCCACGGAAGAAGCAGACATGTCGAGCGGATCGAAGATATGGGTCTGGAGGTAACCAGCCCACGTGTCACCGCCCAGAGCCTCCACGATCATGCCAGCGACTGAATACGCCAAATTTGAATACTTCCAACGGACCTCGGGGGCATACGCGGCCTGGCGCTCCGGAATCAGGTTCTGCAGCTGCGCCTGGGTCGGAAACTCGAAGTCGCTCCAATGCGCACGTGCCTCGCGCGGAAGCCCTGAGCTGTGAGTGAGAAGATGCTCGATCGTAATCGTGGGATCGTCGGGCGCCGCAGACCTTACGCGGAACCACGGCAGATAGTCGGAGACGGGATCGTCGAGCCGGAGCTTGCCCTGCTCGCGGAGCTGCATGATCGCCGTCGCGGTAAAGAGCTTGCTGTGCGACGCCATCCGGAACCGTGTGTCAGGTTCCATGTGTCGGTCCGTTTCGAGGTCGGCGTGGCCGAAGCCCTTGGCCCAGACAAGTTCGTCACCCGCGACGACACCGACGACCACTCCGGGGAGACCCCGATAGGCAATCTGACCATCGAGCCAGGCGGAGAAGAGCCGGACCTGGCCCTGGACGTCAGGGTCTGTGGCCGGGGACTCGGCATAGGCCGTTCCTGGATACGTGATCACGGCCATGCCGAGGAAAAGCAGGGCGACGGTGACCGCATGACGCGGGTGACGGGCGTTCATGGACATACCTCGCTTCCTATGGGAGATAGCGGGACAGCTGTGGACTGTGTCGGAGAAGCGTTCCGTATTTGTCCGGGCCGGGACGCCGCGCCGGCCGGGCGCGATGGGGGAGCATATTGGGATATCCCAGCGAAGCGCAACGCCGCCGACGCGGTGTCCCGCCCGGAGCGTGCTGAACGTTTCTCTGCGACAGTTCACCAGCGATGTGTCGGGCGCGTGGTCGGAAGGTCAAGCCCGTTACGCGGACCGCGCATCAGTGTCCAAACGCGGAGGACGGCTGCAATGTTCCACACGTAGATGTATGCGAATGCGGCGACGGGGACCGCCGCCGCATCCAAAATCCAAGCGCGACCGATCTGCGTGAGCTCTGGCGGTAGCCGATCAGCCCAGCGGCTCGGAGAGCAACGCAGGACGGCACATTAGTCTTCGTCGTTGTCCGTGGTGGTCGCTCGCTGGGCGACCTCGGCCTGGAAGTCTTCCTCGCTGAGATAGGTCACATCAACCCACGCATGCGCCATTTCGTCGACGGTGCGAGAGCCGGCACCCACCCACTGCCGAGGGTCTGGATTCTCTCGGTTGGCAGTGGTGTTGTCGTGCCACGACGTCACGGCGATGGTCGTTCCCCCTGGGAGCAGCGGCGCGACGTCGTCAGCATAGATGTAGTTGATGTGCCAGTTCCAACGGAAGTTATCAACGTGGCTGAGAATCTCACGCGTGCCATCCGGATAGATGGCCTCCATCATCATGGCTTTCCCCCGCATATGCATATGGGGCTGATAGTTCTCAAGACGCGCCGGCCCCTTGAGCACCGTGAAATCCTGGCTCACACTGAGTTCACCGGGCGCGATGTCCAGACCGTTGTCGCCGTCCATACCATGGAGGATCGTCCGATACTTTGGGACCTCACCGCGCGGATAAAAGAAGACCCCAAGCTCGACCACGTCATCGGCCACTTCCTCGCCAACCGCGTGATAATGAATATCCCATTGGATCTGCGCGCCGGGGAGCATGAGCTTACCGGCGTTCTCGGGAAAGACCTCGCCTTCCTTGCCAACAGCCCACTCCATAAAGGTGCCAGGGCCGATGTCGGGGTCGAAGTCGACACTATTGGCTAGTCCAGTCACACCCTCTTCTTCCTGAAGGAGACGCGCGATGGCGTGGTGGACAACCTTCCGTCCACCCGGGAACGACGGCCGGATCTCGATTGCCTTGACCCAGCGCTCTTCGGTGAGCCCGGTCTCGGCCAGCGGCTTCCACCACTTGTCTTGCCCGTCAGCCTCGACGGTAAACGGGGCGGACTGCACCACAAGATCCGGATCCCCAAAGTCTCTGGATAGCCGCCAGGCGGTTGGGTCGGGCCATTCGATGTCCGGCGGCATATCCGCAGGGTTGCCTAGCGGTGCCCCCCCCTCGACCCATCGCACAATGACGTCGATCTCGTCGTCGCTCAGCGAGCGGTCGTTCTTGAACTTCTGGATACCGACGGTCTTGTCGATGTGCCACGGTGGCATCTCACGCGCTTCGACCTTCTGTTTGATCGACCGCGCCCACGGCCGGGTGTCTTGATAAGTCAGGAGCGACATCGGAGCGATCGAGTTGGGCTGATGGCACTCCTGGCAGTTCTGCTGGAGAATCTGAGCTACGTCTTTCGCAAACGTGGGCGCATCCTGCGCCACTGCCATTCCGGGCAGCGCCAACGCTGCGACGACGCCGAGGCTACCCACGCCGAGCAGACAGCGTATTCGCGGATCCCGCTTTGTCATGACCGCTCCTTTTTCTATTGTGTGACCGTGATTCTGACAAACGCATTTGTCCAACAGCACTGGTTGCCACTCACCCCGTCCCTGTCGGTCACGAGCGCTCGTGCGACGTATTCGCCCGGTGCGCTGAACGTGGCGGTCGTCGTGGCCGTTCCCGCGAGTTCTGTCAGCTCTACCTTGTCATGTGCAAAGCTGATCTCGCCCGGCCCTCTGAATTTGCTCCATGCGAGCGCAATTTCCGGTGCTTTCTCTTCAACGTCATCATCGGAGCCGGTATCGACCGCTGCGGAACGGCGGTTTGGCGTCCGACGAGTCAGGCCATCATCCGCGACGTTGATAGACAACGTGAGCACCGCTCCCAGTGCAACCTCGACGGGGCCGGTCGTGGCGCCCGCTGGCCCCCGCACTTGTGGTGGTGACGCGCCAAACCCGATCGCTGGTGGGGTGTTACCCGAAGCGGCGCCGGACACAGCGTCAAGAACCCAGTCGCGCTTGGTGTGTCCCGGGATCGGGGTGGACACGCCCCGGAAGTCCAACGTCCAGGTGACCTCGTTCTCCCCGAAGTCGGCGGGCACCCGAACCGCGAATACGCCCCTCTGGCGGCCAGGAAGAAAGTGAGTCGGTTGTCCACGGTCCGGCTCACCAGGTGACATCCGATTGCCGGGCCCCACGGGGATCTCAACGGTCTCCTCGGTGTTTCGGTTGAAATAGCCCCACGAGAGGTTGATGGTGCCATCAGGGTTCGCATACCACCCTTCATACACGGGGGTAATCGTCTGACCTCTCGCCCGAGCGGGATCCAGCGGGAGCTGCGCGTGCGCCGACTCGCCATAGAGGAACGCGCCCACGGCGAACATCAGCAGCGCAAGCCCCCGGCCAGAATGAAGGTTGGGTGCAGCGCCCCCGCCGAGCGACCCTTCCCACCGACGCTGCTTCTCTGTCGTTCTCACTGGTCTCACGCCAACGAAGTCTTTACCCAAGGGAAAACCCCTCGAGTCGCCCGGTGCTTGTCCCGACCGTGTCGGCGGGGACCTGGAGGGTATCCATGATCGAGACCAGCAGGTTCGCCATCGGCGTCGTCTCGGTAAACCGAATATGGCGGCCGCCTTTGAGTCCGCCGGCGGATCCGCCCACCAACATGACCGGCAGGTTTGTCGGGGCATGGGCGTTCGAATTGGACATGCCCGCGCCATAGAGCAGGAGCGAGTGATCAAGTAGCGAGCCGTCCCCGTCGGGCGTCGCGCTCATCTTCTCCACAAAATCGGCGAACAGGGACACGTGATACGTGTTGATCTTTGACATGATCCCGATCTTCGCGGGATCGTCGAGATGATGCGATAGCGGGTGATGAGCATCAGCAATCCCGATGTCGTTGTAGGTCCGTCCGCTGATCTCACGCCCCACCATAAACGTCACCACCCGGGTCAGATCAACCTGATAGGCCAATAGCTGCAGGTCGAACATCAGCGCCATATGCTCGTGGAACGAGGCCGGAACACCGGCCGGCTGCTGGACTTCCGGCAGTTCTTGTGAGCGCGCCTCGGCCTTCTGGATCCGTCGTTCGACATCACGTACAGCGTCGAGATACTGGCCAAGCTTGTGACGATCGTCTGGTCCAACCCCGTGCTCGAGGTCCGCGACTTTTTCTATGACGGAGTCAAGGATGCTCCGGTCCTCCGCAATCCGCGCACGCCGTATCGCAGGGTCTGTGGTGCCGCTATCGCCAAACAGCCGCTCGAATACGACCCGCGGGTTGTTCTCCATCGGAAGTGGCGTGGTCGGCGTCCGCCACGAGATCGTGTTGGTGTAGGCGCAGCTATAGCCGGCGTCACACGTTCCGGCAAAGTCCCGACCATCAAGCGCCAGCTCGAGCGTGGAGAGCTCCGTATGACGACCCAGCTCGCGGCCAAGCAACTGGTCGATTGATGTGCCGGCCTGGATCTCGGCACCGTCGGTCATCTTGCCGGGGACACCGGTCAGGAACTTTGTCGAGGCGCCCGCATGGGCGCCACCGCCAGGGCCCGGGTTGAGACCCGTCAGGATCAGCGTCTGATCCCGAAACGGCGCCATTGGCCGTAATACCGGCGAGAGCTCGAGCGCCGTCCCTTCGGCACGTGGCGTCCAGTAGTCCATGGCCATCCCATTTGGCACATAGACCACGCCAAAGCGGCGCATACCCTGCGCAGGCGTCGTGCGGAGGGCTGACAGCGCCGGGACCATCCCGTCCAGCAATGGGAGCGCCAGCGTCGCACCGATACCGCGCAACACACTGCGACGATGAATCGCTTTCTTTGTAATGATCATGATCCTGCTCTCCGCATCTGAAACGCCGGACTCTCAACGATACCCAGAACAATTGATGACCACCGGTAGTCGGTGGAGGCAGCCTCCCGGCTGATCGCCCTTACGGTCGGATAGTCGTAGTGCTCGACGCTTCGTCCCAGCGCGTAGGCCAGGAGCTTCTCGGTGACCGTCCGCACGATGGGGACCGGATCGCTGACCAACAGTGAACGCAACCCGGCGGGCCCCTCGAATTCGGTACCGCTCGGAAGCGCTCCAGACGCGTCGATCGCGGTCGAACCGTCGGTCGTCCGCCAGCTGCCGATTGCGTCGAAGTTCTCGAGGGCAAAACCGAGCGGGTCCATCGGTGCGTGGCATCGTGCGCAGACCGGGTTCGCCCGATGCAACTCCAGGAGCGCCCGTCCCGTGGCGGGTTGACCATCTGGGGCGCGCTCTGGCAGCGGCGGTACGTCGGCCGGGGGCGGAGGCGGCGGTGTGCCCAACAGATTCTCCAGGACCCACTTCCCGCGCAACACTGGTGACGTCCGATTGGGATACGACGTGACCGTGAGCAGACTCCCGTGTCCCAGGAGTCCACCGCGACGGCTGTGACTCTGGTCGAGTCTGACTTTGCGGAAGCGAGTTCCCGACACACCCGGAATCCCGTAGTGCCGCGCCAGACGCTCGTTGACAAACGTATAGTCGGCAGCGAGCAGGTCGACCACGCTCCGGTCTTCGCGCAGGATGCTCTCGACAAACAGCTCGGACTCTCGGGTGAACGCCTCTCTCAGGTTCTCGTCAAACGTCGGAAACACGTTCGGGTCTGGTGCGGTGTGCGACACATTCCGGAGGAGGAGCCACTGTCCAAAAAAGTTCTCCACCAGCGCAGAGGACTTTGGATCGGCCAACATGCGGCGCACCTGGTCTTCGAGCACCTCGGAATCGACGAGCGCGCCGCTCACCGCCGCATCGAGCAACTCGTCGTCAGGAATGCTGCTCCACAGAAAGAAGGACATGCGGGACGCCAACGCAAGAGTGTCTACGCGATACGCCTGTCGAGGAGAAACGCCGTCCGGGTCCCGCTCGATGCGAAACACAAACTCCGGGTCAACCAACATGCGTTGAAGCGCAAGCTGAATCCCGGCGTCAAAACCGCCGTCGACCATCGTCGCGCGATCTCTAAAGAAACCCAGGAGCATCTCGATGTCGTCGCCGGTGACCGGGCGCCGGAAGGCGCGGCGCGCAAGTCGAGAAAGAATGTGACGTGCACAAAGCTCCGCGTCTGCCCCATCGTCGGGATGACACACAAAAATCAGGCGACGGCTGGCTGTGTCGCCCGGGCCGTCGACGGCATAGGGACCGCCGATTTCGACGGCGTCTACCGCCGCGTTGCCATCCCAGCGTTCGTTGATGGCGAGCGGAAAGCCAGTCTGTCGGGGCTGGAGGATGCCTTCGGGCTCCCAGAGCTTTCTCTCGAAAGAGACTCCCACTACCCGTTCGCCGGCCCTGGCGGCAAAAGTGACCTCCAGATCCGTGTCGGCTTCCAGGACATAGGACTCCCAGTCCGGATGCCCATAGAGCGGCGTGTTCCCAGCAAAACTGGCCGGCGCGGCCGTCGCATGGGCGGGCGCCCCGCCCCCGATGGTGAAGCGCTTGACCAACGCCCCGTCCATCCGAACATCGAGAGCTTGAGCGGTGCCGAGACCACGGATGTAGTCGGTATAGGTACGTTGGAGGCGCAGCTTGAGCGTATATTCCCCGTCCACCGGAAAGCGGTGTCGGATCGCGATGCCGCCTCGCGACCCGAACGGCAGGTCTTCGCTGCGGCGGTCATCCTGATACATCAGGAGCGGAATGCGATAGGTCTCGACCGTCGGCACCCGAGGAGTGATTCCCACGGCGAGCCGACTGGCCTTACGCGCCGTTGACATATAGCGCTCGAAGAGCGCTGGCGACACCGACAAGACGTCCGCCATGTTGTCAAAGCCCTGCTCTCCCGCATCATCGGCCGGGAGCAAAGACGCGATATCCATGTCGACGGCGAGCAGATCGCGGACCGCGGTCTGATACTCGGCGCGGTTGAGACGGTGAAACACCGCGGTCCGTCCGGGGTCCGGTCTGAGCGCGGCGAATTGGTCGAGCTGGGTCTCGAGATAGGAGACAAAGGACATGGACGCGGCGTGCGCGGGTCGCGGACGTCCGGCGGGCGGCATCGACCCTGCGCGGAGTTTCCGGACGACGTTCTCCCACACGTCGGCTCGCTCGCCGGCATTCGACAACTCCATTGCATCGAATGCGAGTCCAGCGGTCCGCAAGCGTTCGTTGTGACAGGTTACGCAATACGTGTCCAGCAACGCACGATGCGATGATGCCGGGACGTCGGTTGATTGCAACCCCGCTTCGGCCGCGGCCGCACACGTCGCCGCGAAGGCGACGCCGGCACACACGACCAATGGTATTAGGAGGACACGGAGACCGAGTGTCGCGCTTCTCATAACTAGTTTTATGCTGCCCACGACGCGTGGCCCTCTCCGCGCCAGTCCACGAGCGGCGCTTCAGCTTTAAGCATGCCCATCGTCCTCAAAGGGGACATCATTGTCAATGATTCGACAGGGCGATACGATGGCGTCCAATGCGCTGCGCACACCGCGTCCGTCTTCGAGTCGTTGCACTGCTAGCGGTTCTCTCTCTCGCGGCAAGCAACGGTGTGGCTTTTGGCCAAACCGCCTCGGACCCGGTGGCTAGCGCCGTCAAGCGACAGGACTGGGCGGCGGTTCGGACCCGAGTGGAGCGCTTGGACGAGACGGATACCGTCGCCGCGGTAAACAGGCCGCTGGGTGACGGAGCCACGGCGCTTCATTGGGCGGCATACTGGGATCACGTCGAGACCGCCCGGCTCCTCATTGAGGTCGGAGCGCGCGTGAACCCAGAAAACGACCTCGGGGTGACGCCGTTGTGGCTGGCCAGCCAGAACGGCAGCGTCACCATGGTCGAGACCCTCCTCGAGGCTGGAGCCGACGCCAACCGAGGGCTCCCATCTGGAGAGACACCGCTGATGACCAGCGTTCGCACCGGAAATGTGGACGTCGTAGCCGCCCTCGTCGCGCACGGCGCCCAGGTCGACGCGCGCGAAGCGTCGCACGGGCAAACCGTGCTGATGTGGGCGGTTGCCCAGCAACACCCAGCGGTGGTTCGTGTACTCCTTGCCGGTGGCGCCCGCACAGATACACGGTCCAACGTGTATCCGCAGGTTGTCAGCTCCTCGGGTAACGCCGATCCCAGCGGAGTGTTCGAAGTTACGCAGGGCGGATACACGCCCTTGCTGTTTGCAGCCCGCCAGGGAGACCTCGCGTCCGCCCGACTTCTGGTTGCGGCCGGTGCGGCGATCAATGACGCGGCGCCAAGCGGCACGAGCCCGTTGGTGGTCGCGGCCCATAGCGGCCACGGGGTGCTCGCGGCCTTTTTCCTGGAGTCCGGTGCCGATCCGAACGACGACGCGGCGGGATACGCGCCCTTGCACGCGGCCGTGCTCCGCGGTGATCTGGAGTTGGTGACGACGCTGCTCGCCCACGGCGCCAACCCGGACGTCAGACTGTGGAAAGGCACTCCAGCCCGGCGGGTCAGCGCGGACTGGAGACTGGCGCACAACACTATCGGTGCGACACCGTTTTGGCTGGCAGCTCGCTTTCGGGAGCCAGCGATCATGCGGGTCCTCGCCGAGAGCGGTGCTGACCCGCTGGTCCCAAAGAACGAGACCACGTCACTAATGGCCGCGCTGGAAGGCGGCACCACGCGGGGACGCTTCGGGGTCCCTCGTCTGCCCCCAGATCAAGAAGCGAGGCTCACCGTCGAGGCGGTCCGCGTGGCCCTCGATGGGGGTGTCGATGTCAACGACACAAACCAGAACGGGAATACAGCGCTGCACATCGCCACATCTCGACGCCTAGATGCGGCCATAAGGCTCCTGGCTCAAAGGGGCGCGTCGCTCGACCTCCGGAACAACCAAGGAGAGACACCGTTGGACCTTGCGGTGTCCGCGCCTCTCGCGCCCAGCGGGCACCGACCGACGGCTACGCTGCTGCGCGAGCTTGGCGCAGAAGACGACGGAGCTCCCCGGTAGGATGACACGTCTCTTGCGGTGGGCAGGATGGTCGTTGGGAGGCCCCTCCGCGCTCGTCATTCTTGCTACCACTACCGGCACTCTCCTTCCGGCCGAGGCGCACGTGCCCGACACCGTGGCGACCTTGAAGGCGTCGCCCGCCGAGCTATTCCCGCTGTTCAACAGCCGCGCCGGGCAGAGACGGGTCTTGGCGTGTCAGTCTCGAATTGCTTGTCACGCCGCCACTGGGAGCTGGACCAGCCCTCGGCAGTGAGAAACCCAACGCACCTTCCTGAGTTCCGCACGAGCCGTTGGACGTCCGCTGGCGTAGCCTGAAGGCGTATGGCCGTCCAACGACGCGTGGCCACGCGCCCTATTGTAGTACGCCGTAGAATCGACGAGCTTGCGTTCAAGGTCACGCGCGTTCCAGAACAGCACGTGGTCAAGAAACTCTCGCCGCACCGTCCCAATGAGCCGCTCCACAAACGGGTGTGACATCGGAACGTGAGGCACGGTCTTGATTTCCTCAATCTCGAGGACCCGAAGGTGTGCCCGCCAGCGGTGCGCCTCAAACAACGGGTCATGGTCGGTACTGAGACGCCGCAGCGTGCCCTGGTCACGAATGGCATCGTTGAACATGCGGCAGAGGTTCGCGCCGTCGACGTCCCCGTGATGCACGCCGAGGCCGATGATACGGCGGGTGAACTGGTCCATCACCACGAGGACCCAATAGCTCTGGAGCACGATCGACTCGCACCGAACGAGGTCGACGCTCCACAGACTGTCGGTGGCATGGCCAATACACGACAACCACGACGGGCCGCCTCCGCGTCGTGTGGCCGATAGTGTTTCGCCAGGACGCGGCGCACGAGGTTGTTGTCGGCGTCGAACGTCCGAGACATGATGCGCGCGATCCGCGGACAGCCGAATCGGGGATTGCGAGACTTGAGCTCAATCGTCAGCACGCCACCAGGATCGAGACAAAGAAATGACCTCGTCTGGTTGTCTACGCGCGGGACCATATCAGGGCGCGCGCGTCGGGCCGCCGCACAAGCTCGCTCAGCCCAAGACACGTGGTCCGCACCACCCTGGCCGTTGTTGCAAAAAGAAGCGCGGGCTGAGTCAGCCGCGGAGTGGACGAGCAACTCGATACTGTCCAGACAGGTGCCGGGGGTGCGCGCTTTGTGCGGCGGAAATCTCAAGACATCACGGCTTCGCGGCCAAAGCCACGCCGCCGGCCGGCCCTACGCCAAAAGGCTCGCTCTTTCCCAGGTTCAAACCGTTCTCCGTGAGGAATGCACCAAGTCCAGCCTCGAGATCTGGTTTCGTCCGAAACCCGAAGGTGATAGGCTCGCCGTACGTTGCTCGAACAGCCCAGCGAGACATCTTCCCAGCCATGGTGTCGAACAGCCACTCGTGCGCGAAGTAGTCGAACGCGATCCGACTGCCCGCGGGGAACGTCGACACCACGCGCAGCGTGCTGGCGATGGTGTCCGCGTTCAGATACATCGTGATGCCTTCCCACAAGACAAAGGTCCGTGTGGCAACATCAAAGCCTTGGGCGACGAGCGCGGCACACCAGCTCTGACGATTGAAGTCGCACGACACAAACGTGACGTGCGCCGCGTCGAGACGAGTCGTCTCGATAGCTGCGCGCTTGACCGCCTGGGTGGCCGGGGCATCCACTTCGAAGCAGGCCACGCCAAGCTCTTTGAGTCGGCCGTAGGCGCGGGTGTCCCAGCCCGCCCCCAGTATCACCACCTGGTCGCCCGCCTCAACGTGGTCGTCGAGTGCCTTATCCAGGAACTCGCATCTGAGGGCGACGACGCCGGCGGTCGCCACCGGTCGTGGCGCCGGGTAGGTAAACACGTCCGGTAGGTGGCCAGTAATTCGGCTCGCCCACGCCAAAGGCCTGACCATCAGGGTCATGACGACGGCGTTGGTGGCCGGCAGCCCGGCCGCCAGCTGTAAGGTCGTCGGGTCCAGACGACTCCCGAGCAGGTGATACAGCAGGCGCGCGTTGAACGGTTCGTAGGCCGTTCCAGAGACCTTGCCCCGCCTCAGCAGAATAGGAATCTGGTAGAACGGGAACGCGAGCAGATACGCCGGCGTCAGCACGATGTTCAGCAAGATGTAGACGAGCTGCGACATGAACTTCTTCACGTATCTCTCCTCGCGGCTGGGATTGTATCCGACAAGAAACATGCCAGATGACCAACCCAGAACGTACACTTCGGACCGGAGGCGTGACGCCAAGCACTCGGAATATCTTGCCCGAAGGGCCGACACAGAACGAGATGTCTTTCCATTGGATCGGCCGTGACCTACCCGCCGATGCGGGCCTCATTCGCATCACACCGGAATGTCTGGCCGAGATTCGATGGCTCAGCCGAGAGTTGGAGACAAACCCGCTCCCGACCGAAGCGCTGTCTCCTGACGATTTCGATCTCCCAGAATGCCTGTCAATGATGCAGCGAGCCTATCGCCTGGCCGCCGACGAATTGGGCTTCGCGCTGATCGACCGGCTGCCGCTCGACTCAGTCCACCGAGAGACAGCGGTGAAGATCTACTGGCTTCTGGCCTCGATGATCTCCCGACCCGTTGCGCAGAGCTGGCAGGGCGCGCTCATCTACGATGTCGCGGATCTGACAAAGAAGAAGCCTGGCGCCGGTATCCGCGCCGATGTGACTAGCGCCGAACAGAATTTCCACACCGACAATTCATACAACGTGATGCCCCCCGATTTCGTCGGCCTGTTCTGTCGGCAAACCGCAAAGTCCGGGGGTATCAGCCGCATCGTCAGTTTCGAAACCGCCAGAGCTCGAATGGCTGAACGGCACGGCGACCTGTTGCCGCGGCTCTACGAGCCGTTCTTGTTCGACCGTCAACGTGAGCACGCGCTGGATGACCAGCAGTGGATTGCGAATCCAGTTTTCTCAGGACGAGGCGGTCGGCTCAGCGCCCGGCTTTCAGCCCATCTGATCCGCAAGGGCTACGAACTCGCGGGGGAAAAGATCGACGCCCCGGGAAACGCTGCATTGAACGCGCTCACGGCGATCCTCGACGAAGAAGAGCTTTACAAGGAGTTTTTCTTCGAACCCGGCCAGATCCAGCTCGTCAACAATCAGCGTATCGGGCACAAGCGGACCGCATTTGAAGACTGGCCCGAGCCAGACCGCCGACGGCATCTTGTTCGGATTTGGCTCCGTCAGGACGGCCGGCGGTTCTACAACGGTTAACGCCGCTCGGCCATCAGCTCACCCAACAGCGCAGCCGTCTGGGGGGCCTCTTTGTAGGTCGCGGTTCGAAACACGCCTTGCGCAATTCGCAGCGGCGTCCATCCGGACGAGTTCTCGAGGTCAAAGGTGTCGGCGCCATGCTCGACGAGCACCCTGACGATCGAGTTGGCACCGCGATACGCGGCGCCGTGCAGCGCCGTCTCCCCAAGCTCGTCGACCGCGTTCGGGTCACCCCCAAGCTCGAGCGCCAACTCGACGGCGGCGAAGGCCTCCGCTTCCGTGCCGGGGTCCTCGCCCGGCGAGTGGATGCCGACACCTGCGCCAACCATCAGCACCGTTGTCCCGTCCTCATTGGTGATGCTCGGGTCAGCGCCAAGTTCTAGAAGGGCACGCATATACGGCGCGTCCGCGAGCCTGGCCGCCATCAAGAGGGGGGTCGCACCGATACGGTTGAGCGCGTTTCGGTATCCGTTTCTTGGCTCGGCGGTCATTCGCGTGTTGACATCGGCCCCGCGCGCCACAAGCTCGCGCGCAAAGGAGAGGCTGTCCATCGTGCCTGTCGTCACGGGCCCCGGTGGGTTGAAGCCAAAGTTTGGCATCCTCACCCACGTCATGGCATGAAGTGCGGTCCAGCCCTGCCCCGCGGCGTTGGGGTCCGCTCCCTCATCTACCAGCAGGATGCCAAGCTCCCAGTGCGCACTCGTCGCCGCCAGCACGACAGTGCTTGTCCCGTCGGGCAGCTGGTCGTTGACGTCGGCACCGGCCGTCAGGAGGAAGCGCACGGCATCGATGTGTCCAGCCCTCACCGCAAACAGCAACGCCGTAAATCCGTGGGGCGCCGGTCCTTCGAGACCCGTTCGCAACGGGTTCTCTGGCACGACGGTTCGGGCGTGGACATCGGCGCCCGCCGCAACGAGCACTCTCATCGCGTCGACATGTCCTTCGGCGGCCGCCCACATCAGCGCGGTCTGCCCCGCGCTCTGGGTCCGGTTGACGTCCGCCCCGCGGGCGACGAGCACGCGCAACGCCTCGGCCCGACCGGTGCGCGACGTAGTCATGATGACGGACTCCCCGTCGGCCCGCGCTCGGTTCGGATCTGCCCCCGCGTCGAGCAAGGTCTCGATCACCCCCGGGCTGCCGTTGAGGGCGGCGAGTGACAGCGCCGTCACATCGAACGCGTTGGCCGCCGCCACGTCGGCCCCGGCCGCGATGAGGACATCAGCCAGCTCTTGATGGTCGATACGAACCGCCCAGTGAAGTCCTGTCGAGCCGTCGCCCTCGGCAGTATTCACGGGAGCGCCCTCTGCGAGCAGGAGACGAACAGCCGAGACGTCTCCACGCTTGACTGCGGGAATTAACTCGTTGTCAGCCGCGACGGCCACGCGCGTGGCGCCCGCGAGCCCAACAAATAATGCGACACCAAGACCCACCAGAATCGATTTCATTGGCTTGACACTCCGTTCATGCGATCATGATAATCGCAGCGGTCTCGAATCGGAGACAAAAAGGGCTCCCCAAAACTATGCCAACGTGCCTCTCGCGTATGCCCGTGTTCCACGTCCTGACTCTCGCCGCAGCGGTATGCCTACCCACGACGCCCGCTAGAGCGCAAGCGTCCGTAGCGGGTCAAGGATCGTCTTCCGTTGCAGAGCATCGCGCCCTGCTCGATCGGTATTGTGTGACATGCCATAACGAAGGCCTAGACACGGCGGGCCTGGCCCTAGACACGACGGGTCTAGAGCAGGTCAGCGACGACGCCGCAGTGTGGGAAAAGGTCATCAAGAAGCTGCACGCCGGTATGATGCCGCCGGCCGGCCGGCCGCGTCCCGATAGCGACTCGATAGTCAGCCTGACATCGTATCTCGAACGACGACTCGACGAGGCGTCCGCGTCCAACCCCAACCCGGGTCGCAGCGACGCCCTCCGACGTCTCAATGCCACCGAATACCGCAACGTAATCCGGGACCTCCTGCAGGTCGAAGTCGATGTCGCCGCGCTCCTCCCAGCCGACGACTCGAGTGCCGGCTTTGACAATGTGAGTCTCGGTGGTCTCGACCCAGGACGGTTGGAGCGATACGTCAGCGCCGCCAGCAAGATCAGCCGTCTGGCGCTCGGAGCGCCGGTGCGGTCCGTCGTCGCTGACACGTTCGTGGTTCCTTCGGACTTGAATCAGACCGGTCACGTCGAGGGGCTTCCCTTCGGGACCCGGGGGGGCAGCACGGTCGAGCACACGTTCCCGGTCGACGCCACATACGACATCCGGGTCGAGCTTGGTAAGAGCTGGAACAGCGAGCGAGTAGGGGGACTTAGAGAACCCCACGAGGTTGTCATCACAGTGGATGGCAAGCCCGTCACCGTGATGACGGTAGCGCCACGCCCTCGAACACGCAGCCGCGCGCCACAGCCCCGGCCACAGCAGGCCGTGGGCCAAGGCCTCTACCAGCTCGGAGGAACCTCCGCCGACGCGGATCTCGTCGTACGAACTCCCATCAAGGCCGGCATCCGGACGATTGGCGCGACGTTCGTGAGTAAAGGTTTTGAACTCGTCGAACGTGTTCGCCAACCCTTTGACAAGATTCACATCACTGTTGGGGGGGACCAGCGCACCCAGCCAAACGTCTACTCGATCACGGTGACGGGGCCGTTTGACGCGGCTGGACCCGGTGATACGCCTAGCCGACGCCGTATCTTGACGTGTCGACCGACTGGGTCGCCAGCCGACGAGTTGGCGTGCGCCAAAGAGATTCTGTCGACATTGGCGCGTCGTGCGTATCGACGACCAGTCACGGACGCCGACGTGAAGCCGCTACTCGACTTCTATGCCACCGGTCGTGATGCTGACAACGGCGACTTCGAAGCGGGTATCGAGCTCGCGGTTCGCCGCCTGCTCGTCAGCCCAGAATTTCTCTTCCGGGTGGAACGCGATCCCGCGGGTGTCGAGTCGGACAGTCCGTATCGCGTGAGTGGCCTCGAGCTGGCCTCGCGTCTGTCGTTCTTCTTGTGGAGCAGCATTCCGGACGATGCATTGATCGATGACGCCGCCAGCGGACGGCTCGGCAAGCCGGACGTGCTCGAGTCGCATGTGCGACGCATGTTGGCCGACCCTCGCTCCGAAACGCTTGTCACCAACTTTGCCGCGCAATGGCTCTACTTGCGCAACGTGCCATCGGTGTCACCAAATTTCATCGCCTTTCCAGATTTCGACGAGGGGCTGCGGCGGGCGCTCAGACGAGAGACCGAGCTCTTTTTCGAGAGCATCATTCGCGAGGATCGCTCCGTGCTCGACCTCATCGAGACGGACTACACGTTTGTCAACGAGCGATTGGCAAGACACTACGGCATTCCCCACGTCTATGGCAGTCATTTCCGTCGGATCACGTTAGCCCCGGATAGCCCACGCGGTGGGCTGCTCGGACAGGGCAGCATTCTGGCGGTGACGGCCTATGCCACGCGGACATCCCCCGTCGTCCGCGGAAAGTGGCTCCTGGAGAACATCTTGGGAACGCCGCCTCCGCCACCCCCGCCCAACGTGCCCCCCCTCAGCAACGACAAGTCAGACTCGGTTCTGTCGATGCGCGAACGAATGGTCCAGCACCGACAAAATCCCGCGTGTGCAGCCTGTCACGCGATCATGGATCCGGTCGGGCTGTCGCTCGAGAACTTTGACGCGACCGGTCGCTGGAGGACACTCACCGATGGCTTCCAGCCAATCGATGCGACCGGGAGTTTTCCTGACGGAACTCGGTTCGACGGCGTCGCCGGTCTCAAGCAAGCGCTGCTGGGGCGCTCGGACCAATTTGTCAGAACCCTCACCGAGAAGCTCTTGACGTATGCCCTGGGCCGGGCCGTGGACTACTACGACGCGCCGGCAGTCCGGGGCGTCGAGCAGGCCGCGGTGAGCGATGACTATCGTTTCTCCTCCCTTATTCTCGGCATCGTCCGTAGCACACCGTTTCAAATGCGACGCGCGGCGGCCGGCGACGCGTCGACCGCAACGGTGGCCGCTCGTTGACCCGACACTGCGAACCACAACCGACGAGGACCTGAGCTATGTTCATTACCAAGACGTGCTTGCCGCGACGGACGTTTCTGCGAGGGCTTGGAGCGACGGTCGCGCTGCCCCTTCTCGATTCAATGGTGCCCGCGCTGTCGGCAACGGCCAAGACCTCGGCGAATCCTGTCCGCCGTCTTGGCTTTATCTATTTTCCGCACGGGTCGGTGACGTGGGCGCCGGGTGGCGCAAACCTCTGGACGCCGCCGGGTACCGGCGGACCGCTCGAGCTTTCGCCAATTTTGCACAAGCTCGAGTCCGTCAAAGATCAGACGCTGGTCCTCACCAACCTCGAACACAAGAACGCGCAGGGCAACGGCACCGATGGAAACGCCGAGCACACGCGCTCCCACGCCAGCTGGCTGAGCGCCGCCCGACCCAAGATGACCGAGGGCGCTGACGTTCGTCTGGCCACGACCGTGGACCAGATTGCGGCAGCAAAACTCTGTCGCGACACGCGGCTGCCGTCATTGGAACTCACCGTCGAGAACAGCTTCCTCGTTGGCAACTGCGACAACGGTTACAACTGCGTATACGTCAACAGTCTCTCGTGGTCGTCACCGACGACCCCCCTCCCGATGGAGAACAACCCTCGACTCGTGTTCGAACGGTTGTTTGGTGAAGGCGGGACACTCGACGAGCGTCGTGCCGAGATGCGGAAAGACCGAAGCATTCTCGATTCGGTCACCGAAGACATGTCTCGGCTCATGCGCACGCTGGGCGCCAGCGACCGGACCCGGGTGAGCGACTACGTGGACGCCGTTCGCGAAGTCGAACGTCGGGTCGAGCGGGCCGAAGCGGAAGCCGGTCAGTCGAATCTGGCCGTGCCGGAGCGTCCGGTGGGTATTCCGGAGTCATACGACGAGCATGTCAAGCTGTTGTTTGACCTGCTGCTGCTGACGTATCAGGCGGACATCACGCGTGTCTTCAGTCTGCAGCTGGGACGTGAGCAAAGCGCCCGCACATTCCCGTGGATTGGCGTCAACGAGGGCCACCACGGCGTCTCGCATCACCAGGACAGCCCCGAAAAGATTGCGGCGATCGCGAAGATCAACACGTATCACATCGAGCTGCTGTCGTATTTCGTCGAGAAGATGGCGGCGACGCCGGACGGCGACGGGAGTTTGCTCGACCACTCGATGGTGCTGCATGGCAGCGGGATGAGCAACGGGAATCTCCATGACCACAAGAACCTCCCCTTGGTCCTACTGGGCGGCGGCTCGGGACAGCTTCGGGGTGGGCGTCACATCAAGTATCGAGAGCTCACGCCCATGGCCAACCTGTTGCTCGGTCTCTTGGACAAAGCCGGAATCCCCGCAGACAGTTTTGGGGACAGCACCGGCCGTGTCGATCTCGAGCCGCTGTCACTGACGTCGGACGGGTAGCCCGTTCGCGCTTTTGCGGCGACACCGAGCGCGCCGTTTACCAATGGGCTGGGAGCCAGACATGCGCAACATCACGCGCCGGAATTTTTTTGAACGGGCAGGGACATATGCGTTGGGTGGTCTCGCGGGCGCTGGCGCCGCGCACGGCCTCCTGTCCACCCAGGCGTTGGCGCAGCGGGCCGCCCATGGAGGGCTCAGCCCGCAGGACTGGCTGGCGTTGACCGATGAAGCGGCGGTCGAGCCCGACCTTCCGATCATTGACCCGCACCATCACCTCTGGGATCGACCGGGCAACCGCTATCTGCTCGAGGATCTCGTAGCAGACACAGCGGCGCACAACGTGCAGCAGACGGTCTTTGTCGAGTGCACATCCATGTATCGTGCCGACGGACCGGACGCGTTCAAAGTGGTTGGCGAGACGGAGTTTGTCCAGGGAATCGCGGCGATGAGCGCCAGTGGCCAATATGGTGAGACGCGGGTGGCGACGGGTATCGTTGGCTCCGCCGATCTCCGGCTCGGTGACCAGGTGGCGCCAGTGCTCGAGGCGCAAATCGCGGCAAGCCCGCAGCGTTTTCGAGGCATCCGTCACCGAGCGGCATGGGCCGACTCGTCCGTGGCGCCCAACCAACCCGCCGATCTTCCGCAACATGTGTTGCGGGATTCAGACTTCAGGAGAGGATACGCCCACCTGCGCACCTACGGGCTCTCGTTCGAGGGCTGGGTGTATCACACGCACATTGGCGACCTCGCCGACCTGGCTCGGACGTTCCCCGATACGACGATCATCTTTAATCATCTGGGCGGACCGATCGGGATAGGGTCATACGCGGGACGCCGGGACGAAGTCTTTGCTGCGTGGAAGCCAGCCGTCGCCGAGCTGGCGTCTCACCCGAACGTGGTCGCGAAGGTGGGCGGGATCCAGATGATTGTCAATGGCTATGGTTGGCACGAGCAAGACCAACCGCCGACGTCAGACGAGCTCCTCGCGGCGAACGGGGAATGGTATCGCTATCTGATCGAGCAGTTTGGACCCAGCCGCTGCATGTTCGAGAGTAACTTTCCAGTGGACCGGCTGTCGTGCTCGTATACCGTGCTCTGGAACCAATTCAAGAAACTGACAACGGAGTTTTCGGCCGACGAGCGAACCGCGATGTTTCATGACACGGCGATGCGTGTCTACCGGCTACCGCGGGTCTGAATCTGACTGCGCGCCGCACGAGCCGCAGTGACCGCCGTCGAGATGAAGTCAATCCTCTGGCCCGCAGCACCATCTGGGAACCCGAGGCTTTGATCTCATCTCGACGGCGGTGCACTAGCTAGCGGCTCATGGCAGCCTTCTTCTTCGGAGCCTTTTTCTTCGCGGCTGTCTTCTTGGCAGTTCTTTTCCGGGGTCCAGAGGCCCGGCTCAGCTCATAGCTTTCGTCGAGCCACTTTTCCCAGACCGCTGTCGGTAGCGGCTGTTTCGCCGTAAACCGGGTGGCGACCCACACCGTCGAGCCCACCTCATAGCGGTCTGGCTCTTTCTCAGCCAAGCGGGGGGCCGCGCTACCCCCATGCGACCGAGCTGTTGATCACCGTGGACTGCGGGGGCAGCAACGGATATCGCACGCGGCTGTGGAAATGGGCACTACAACAGTTGGCCGATGAACTGTGTCTGCCCATCGCGGTGTGCCACCTTCCGCCGGGGACCAGCAAGTGGAACAAGATTGAACACCGGCTGTTCTCGTTCATCTCGATGAACTGGCGCGGCAAGCCGCTGGTCAGTCACCACACCATCATCCAACTCATCAGTGCCACGCGCACGA
>Ga0310121_10000078_pt1 | contig 91555 bp, 67 predicted proteins | sample CB27_Tmax_986_MG_FD_203504 | JGI IMG/M metagenome (GOLD analysis project Ga0310121, IMG submission 203504) | Marine microbial communities from Western Arctic Ocean, Canada - CB27_Tmax_986 | ecosystem: Environmental > Aquatic > Marine > Oceanic | place: Canada: Western Arctic Ocean | collected... | reverse complement strand
GTGGTGGCCCTTTCCTTGCCGGGGCATCCAAAAAAGACTCGCAGCACACGTCCCACACAATGTGTGGCCTGTACTGTTTTCACCTGTCGGGCCAGTAAGGTTCATTATAGCGATTCTTGGAGGTAATGCAGGGTGCGTTGTCTCGCGTTGGAAACATCTGCTTTCATTGGTTCGGTAGCGGTTCTCGAGTCAGGGAAGACCGTCACCGAATTGACTCTTCCTGCCCATGAAAGAACGGCCCAATCTTTGGTCCCCGGCATCACCCGTAGCCTGAATCTTGTTGGTTGGAAGGCTAGTCACCTCGACCTGATTTGCGTCACACAAGGACCGGGTTCGTTTACGGGGTTGCGTTTGGGGGTGACCACGGCCAAGGTGCTGGCATACGTCGCAGAAGCCGACCTGATCGGAGTGAATACGCTTCGAATCATTGCAGCCCAAGCTCCCAAGGGTCACCTGCCTGTCACGTCCGTTATCGATGCCCAGCGAAAGCAATTCTTTACGGCAACCTTCACTCAGAATCACTCGGAGCCCATGCGGTGCACGTCCGATGTTGCCCTCGTGGATCATTGGCAGTGGACCAGACAGCTCGACTCGGACATGTTGTTAACCGGTCCGGGACTGAGGAACCTGTCACAGGAAATTCCGGACCATGTTCACGTCTGTGACTCGAAATGCTGGGACCCCAGGGCCGCAACCGTTGGCATGCTCGCTTGCCAAGACCATGAGTCAGGAAAACGTGAAGATCTGTGGCAATTTGTTCCGAATTACTTCCGCATGAGTGCCGCAGAAGAAAAGGTAGTCAAAAAAGGGGATTCCGGGTAACTGCTTCACCGCCTTCATTGGCCCTTTGAATCCTTCACCCGGATCTTTCTATCCATGGAAAATTCGTCAGGTACCACGTTCGGTTGTAGGGTCTCTCGATCGATGACCTGCCGTGCTAGGTTAGCATTGCTAAAGACTGTTGAGCCGCCTGGATGGTCTGTTCAATATGTTCATCCGTGTGGGCCGTGGAAATAAACGACGCCTCGAATTGGCTGCACGGCAAGTACACTCCGCGTTCCATCATGCCCCAGAAATATTTGGCAAATCGCTCCGTGTCACACTGGCTGGCCACCTCCCAATCCGTAACCTTCCGGGGGTTGAAGAATAGGGTCAACATACTTCCTACTCGTCCTATCGTGTGAGGCACATCCACTTCCGTTGCAGCTTGATGGAGTCCTGCGGCCAGCTTCGCCGCCAGTCGTTCCAAATGCTGGTAGGGAGTATCCTGTTGCAAGGCTTCCAGTGTGGCGATACCGGCAGCCGTGGCAATAGGATTACCACTGAGGGTACCAGCTTGAAAGACTTTGCCTGTCGGTAGTACCTGATCCATGATTTCTTGTCGGCCGCCGTACGCACCGATCGGCATTCCACCGCCCACAATTTTTCCGAACGTCGTCAAGTCTGGCTGGATGCCGAACAGGGACTGCGCACCACCGTAAGCGACACGAAATCCGGTCATCACTTCGTCAAAAATCAAAACGGCACCATGGCGCGCTGTTTGTTGACGCACGAGCTGCAAAAATTCATTCGTAGCGGGCACGCATCCCATGTTTCCGACGACCGGTTCCAAGATGACGGCAGCAATCTGTTCGCCATGTTCCGAAAACGCCTGTTGGATTCCAGCGCCGTCATTAAATTTCAACACCAACGTATCTTGACTCGTACCACTTGTCACACCCGGTGAATCAGGCACACCCAGCGTAGCGGCCGAGCTGCCTGCAGCAACCAAGAGACTGTCGACATGACCATGGTAGTTGCCTCCAAACTTTACGATCATGTCACGGCCTGTAAATCCGCGCGCCACTCGAATGGCACTCATCGTGGCTTCCGTGCCGGAATTGACCAGGCGGACTCTCTCCACCGACTTGACCGCTTCCACAATCAATTCCGCCAGTCGATTTTCGGCTGCGGTTGGTGCGCCAAAACTTGTGCCCCTGGCGGTTGCTTGCCTGATCGATTCCGTGACTCGAGCATCAGCATGCCCGAGAATCATCGGCCCCCAAGAGCCGACGTAGTCGATGTAACGATTCCCATCGACATCGTACAGATGGGCTCCTTGCCCTTGTTCGATGACAATGGGTGTGCCACCTACCGCCCCAAAGGCACGAGCCGGGCTGTTGACACCTCCCGGCATGAGCTGCTGGGCACGTGTGAATAAAGATTCGCTGATTGAATGCTTCATGAAACTTTTCGATTTGTTATGATTTGCTGAGCCCTGCGGAGCCTTCCTTGTCACCGTGTCCGGCCAACGACATGTCGACAACTTCCTGTGTTCGGGTCTTATCTTCGCTCGACACGCAGCACACCTACTGATCCTGCAGCCAGTGAGCAACCTGCACGGCCCAGTAGGTAAAAATCATGTCGGCACCGGCACGCCGCATTGCCGTGAGCATCTCCAGGACGGTTGCACGCTCATCAACCCAGCCCCGGTCGGCCGCGGCTTTGACTAAACTATATTCACCCGACACATTGTAAACGGCCAACGGGACCCCAGGAAAATTGTCGCGAACCCGGGTAAGAACATCCAAGTAAGCCAGGGCGGGCTTGATCATGATCATGTCGGCTCCCTCGCGCAAATCCAGAGCCACCTCGCGCAATGCCTGGCCCACATCCACTGCCGGATCCATCTGATATGTACGCCGGTCGCCAAACTGGGGAGCACTCTCTGCCGCTTCACGAAATGGGCCGTAAAACGCACTGGCATATTTGGCCGCATAGCTCAAAATAGGTAGGTGAGAAAATCCCGCTCCATCTAAAGACTGGCGAATAGCGCCCACCATGCCGTCAATCATCCCGCTGGGTGCCACGATATCGGCACCCGCTTCGGCATGACTGACCGCCTGCTTGGAGAGTAATTGTAGCGTGGCATCGTTATCAACGTCCAACCGTCCTGTGTTTTGATTGACGATACCGCAGTGACCGTGATCGGTGTATTCGCAAAAACAGACGTCCGTGATCAATAGTACGTCGGGAACTGCTTTCTTGGCTGCGCGAATCGCCTGCTGAATGATTCCGTTTTCGTGGCACGAGTCGCTACCGGTTGCGTCTTTTTTTGACGGAATCCCAAACAAAATAAACCCCCGAACTCCAACCTCAGCAGCTTGGTGAATCACTTCACCCAACAGGTCGACGGAGATTTGTCCCTGACCGGGCATCGAGGCGATTTCCTGCCGGTCCTGGTGGCCATGCCGTACAAATATTGGCAGAATCAGTTGCGAGCTATTCAGTTGTGCCGAGCGGGTCAGATCTCGTACCACCGGGTGATGTCGTAGGCGTCGCAGACGAGTGGTCGGAAATGATGAATCGGAAAACATGTCTTTTGAATGGGCCGCTGATCTGGGATTGTGGACTGCAGAACCTTAGACTGTGCAGGGTATCGTAGGGCTTGACTCAGTTGCTGCCCATCAACTTTCGGACGGATGCCTAGCAATAGGAAGCCTTCCCTATTATCCCACGTTCAACCGTCAACCGTCTACCGTCCTGTTGACCACAGTCCTTGGTCCGGATTGTCGATAGGTTCAATTCGTCCGGAAACCAACCACAACTCCTGTTATAATCCAGGCCTAGCCATTACAAAACCGCACATGAGGAGAGTTTATTTTGACAGGCCAAGCAGCGGAATACGTTCCACTGGGCCGCGACACCAACCAGGCTAGAGGCATCGCCCGTTACGCCATCGAAATGGTCAATCACCGCCACCGGGGACCCGGTCGGCGGGTGTTGGACAAAGTCGAACAGTTTCATCGTGATAGCGTCGCTTGTGCCGTTTCGGCCATCGCTCAACGAGCAAATGCTCCGCTCATTTTGCGGGAGGATGCTTGGTGTTACGCCGGTAACTACCCAGACGGCGTCTCTTGTTTCGGGTCCACAACAAAAGTTCCACCTGAAAAGGCCATCGCCGCCAACTGTTCGGCAGTGCGAGAATGGGACGCCAACGGGACGAATTTTGGCTTCAACCCGGCCGTTGGAAATACTCGGGGAGAATTCGGACACAATGATTTTTATCCAGTGGCTGTCGCCGCGGCACAGATTGCCGGATGTGATGGCAAACAGACATTGCACGCCATGGTCTGCTTGGACGAAATTCGTGGGCGTTTAGCAGAAGCTTTTGCACTTCGTGACTACAAAATCGATCACGTGGTACATGGTGCCATCGCTTCGGCCGCAGTCTACGGAGCAATGCTGGGGGCGACAGTGGACCAAATCGAATCGGCAATCGGTACGGTGGTGGCACACTACATTCCGTTCCGCGCCATTCGGCACGGAACGCAACTTTCCGATTCCAAGGGCGCTTCTGCCGCACTCAGCGCCGAAGTGGCTGTCACTGCCATGCGCCGGGCCTTACGAGGATTTGTCGGACCGGCAGATATCTTCCGAAACCCTCAGGCAATCTTTTGCTTGTTCGAGGCACCCGAGCAGTTGAATTCCAGCCCCTTCGACTTGCGGCTGTGCACTGGCGGAGACGATTTCGCGGTGATGGACATGCACTTCAAGATCGGACTGTATGAACATCAGTCAGCGGGAGCAATCCAGGGATTGATTGATGTGCTGAGCGCAAACCCGCAGTTACTGGACGATGTTGCTGCCTTCCAGAAAATTCGGATATCCATCTACCAGCCCGCTTTCGGAATCATTGGCGATCCTGCTAAGCGCAATCCTCGAACTCGTCAAAGCGCAGATCACTCCATGCTATATATCATCGCCACCGTATTGAGAAAAGCGGTTGAAACGCGGGCGACGGATTGGGAGACACTTATGCTTCTGCCTAAAGATTATGACGAGCAAAGTCTTTTTCACCAAACCACCCGGCAGTTAATGGAAAAAATTGAAATCCTCCACGGTGGACCTGAATTCGACAGGTGTTACCCCGACGGCATTCCCACAACTCTAGAAATTGAACACGCTTCATACGGAACTTTTTCCAGTGGTTTGGTAATGTATCCGCAAGGACACGCTCGAAATCAAAGTGACCAATTGGACAAACTGTTAGCAGTCAAGTTTCGCCATCTGGCCGGCCACGGCGTGTCCGATATCGAGGCTTTACACGACCGGTTTTCCGGATGGGATCAAAAGTCCGCAGAACAAATACAGACAATTTATGAATTCAAGATGGTGGAGTGTGATTGATTCAAAGTTAAATGCATCCCAGCTGTGCGGGATTCTGAATCTAAACAAACCCTCTGGTGTTACATCCCGTGAGGCGGTCAATCAAGTCCAGCGATTGGTGCGTCCGGCAAAAATTGGCCACACTGGGACACTCGACCCGCTGGCGTCGGGCGTCCTGGTACTCTGCCTGGGAACTGCAACCAGATTGGTTGAATATGTCCAGCGGATGCCGAAAACCTATCACGCAACATTCCTGTTGGGACGGTATAGTGACACGGAAGACATTGAGGGACACGTCACCGTTCTGCCGGACCCACCGATTCCAACGCTGCAACAGGCGGAAGCCGTCTTGGCCAACTTTCAGGGCACAATTCTCCAACAACCGCCCGTTTATTCCGCCCTGAAGATTCGTGGCCGACGCGCATGCGACCTGGCCCGTCAGGGCAAGCCCGTGGAGTTGGAGGCCCGATCTATTACCATCGAGAAATTGGAAATTCGCAATTACAACTATCCTCAACTGACGCTTGATATCAAATGCGGGAGTGGTACCTACGTGCGATCTTTGGGGCGCGATATAGGTTCGGCTTTGGGAACGGCTGCTGTCATGTCATCCTTGGAGCGAACGGCGGTTGGCTGTTTTGATATCACTCAGGCTGAAATACTGGAGCAGCTGAAGCATTCCGATATCGTGAATAAGCTGCTTCCCGCAACGTCCGCTGTCAACCTACTAGAGAAAATAACCTTAACCGAAACTCAACAGGAAAGGATTGCTCGAGGTATGTCGATCGAACAACCGCCCGGAATCTCGGACACCGAGGTGGCAGCGTTGAACACCAACGGCCAGTTGGTTGCCATTCTATCGAAACGCGGGGATGGACTAGGGCCGCTGAAAAATTTTCTCTGACTGGCAATCTGACTAGCAAGTTGCAGCGGGACCCTTCACGGTGATCGGTCTGTTGGGTTCGCAGGTTTCCATCCGCGTGCGCTAAAATAACTTGGCCGATTATCCCGGGGAAACAGGAGAAACAAATCCATCTGCCAGGACATTCGATTCACTTCGAACCTACGAACAAGGCTGCATAATCTATAGAACCATCACACCCGGACTGTGGATTGGCCGGAGTCGTGAATTTACCTGCCAACCAAGTTCCGATGGACGCGATAAAAAGCTAAAATCCTGCAAGGGGAGTTCTTAAAGAAAGCATCTTGTCGATTTTTCACAACTCAGCGGAAATCCCTTTAGTGACTCCCTGGTAAACCGCACGGACGTCCAAGGTCGAGTTGGCCAATCACGTCCCCGCCTACCGATGTTTACCAGAGTAGAACAGGAGTTTCTTCGGGCAAGGACGGGCCCAAGGGTTCATCCACCTTTTTGACGGTGCTCGGTATTCACACCGCCAAGGCTCCGCTGTCCATGTTCGAAGAACGCAGTCTGAAACTGGATCTCTGTGCGCTGGTTCTCTGTGCGCTGGTTCTTTTCTTGTCGGTCGCCCTGCTGACCTACAACCCTGGTGACCCATTGCCCGTTTGGGTCGCTCCACTCAATCACCTCTACACGGCCGATGTCCTGGTTTATCCACCGAAGATAGAAACAACCAACGCGTGTGGCTTCTGGGGGGCTTTAGTTGCCGATTTATTGCTTACCACTCTCGGCTTTGGCAGTTATTTCCTGGTGGTGTCTCTGGCCATTCTTGATGTGCTGCTCTTACAACGTCGGCGGATTGATTCTCCATTAATACGCCTGGTGGGCTGGAGTTTTTCGCTTATCGGGTTCACCGCCATCGTCTCGACGATGGCACCAAGTATTTCCCCCGGCCCCGTAATCGGTTCGGGTGGTTATCTAGGAGCCCTCGCTTCCGCTGCGCTGGAAGCACACTTCGCCACAGCCGGTGGCATCATTCTAGCTTTCAGCGGGGCACTGGCCGGTCTGTTTTTGTGCACTGATTATACGCTCTTGCGGGTTACCCGTTCACTGGCAGACGGGTTACGGCAAACTGTGCAGAGCGCCAGGATACGACTGATAACCGGACAAAAATCCGTCTCCATTAGCGAAGAGGACGAGGACGACCCGGAACTCGAATACGAAGACGAGGAAGAAGAAGGAGAAGAAATTAAGGAAGTTGCAATTCGCATCCGCGGCAAGCGAGTTGCAGAACCGGTCGAGGAAGAGGAGGAAGAAATCGAGGAAGACGAGGAGGAGGGATGCGACGAAGAAGAGTGCGTTGAGTTCGAGGAACGTGAGAAGCAGCCGAAGAGTTTTCGCACGAGCGTGGCCAAAGCGTTAGGCATTCAAAAGAATCCGGAGCCAACTCGTGAACAAGTGATGGAAGAACTGGAAGCGGCCAGCCTAAACGAAGAGCCGGTAAACTACGAGCTCCCTTCCCTGGACTTGCTGCAGTCAGGGGACAATGTCTGCTTCGATCACCAGAAAAAAGAAGTTCGCAGGAAAGCCAAGATTCTGGAACAAACGTTTGAAAACTTCGGTTTTCAAGTCAAAGTGGTCGAGGTGGAAACGGGTCCTGTGATTGCTCAATACGAAGTCGAGTTGGAGGCCGGCCTCAGACTCTCACGTATCACTGGCCTGTCAGACGATCTGGCGATCGCCCTGCGCGTACCTAGCGTGCGTATTGTCGCACCGATTCCCGGAAAGAATACCGTCGGTATCGAAGTACCCAACGAACAACGACAGTTGGTGCGATTACGTGAGGTGATGGAAGAACTTAAAGATCAATGCGACAAGATGCGCATCCCGTTATTCTTGGGGAAAGACGTTTCCGGCAATCCGCTGGCCGTCGACTTGTCGACCCTGCCCCACCTGCTGATTGCAGGCCGCACCGGAACAGGTAAGAGCGTTTGCCTGAACGCCATCATTTCTTCTATCTTAATGATGCGCCGACCCGATGAAGTTCGCATGCTGATGATTGACCCTAAAATGGTCGAACTGAGTTGCTATAAAACCTTGCCTCACTTGATGCATCCCGTGGTGACCGATATGCGTAAAGCCGAGGCAATTCTGGCCTGGGCTGTCGAGAAAATGGAAGAACGTTACGAATTGTTGGCCCGAGCTGGTGTGCGACACGTCAGCGTCTACAACCAGTTGGGCGAAGAGGAGTTGATGGAGCGGCTGGAACCAACAAGCGAAGACGAACAAAAATCGATTCCCGTTCACCTGCCATTCATTGTCATTGTGGCCGACGAATTGGCAGACCTCATGATGACCTCCGGAAAGGAAGTCGAGCAACACATTATCCGTCTCGCTCAAAAAAGCCGCGCCGTAGGCATCCACCTGATTCTGGCCACCCAAAAGCCGACCGTGGATGTCATCACGGGGCTGATCAAGTCCAACCTGCCCGCACGAATTGCTTTTCAAGTCGCCAGCCGTACGGACAGTCGCGTTGTCCTGGACGAAATGGGTGCAGACAAATTGCTCGGAAACGGCGACATGTTGTTTCTGTCGCCGGGGACAAGCACGCTGATGCGAGGCCAGGGTACCTTTTTAGATGACGATGAGATCGATTCCATCGTTGATTTTGTCAGTACGGGCGAGCAACATTTTGTCAAGGAACTCGTTCACATGAAGGTCGAGGATGTTTCGGGTGACCCGTCCGAAAAGCTTAAAAATCGGGATGATCTTTATGAAGTTGCTGTGGGCATTGTGGTTCAGGAGCGGCGCGGTAGTGTTTCGCTCCTGCAACGTGCTCTGGGCATCGGCTATGGTCGAGCTGCCCGCTTGATCGATTTCATGGCCGAAGACGGGATCGTGGGCGCCTATGCCGGTTCACAAGCACGCGAAGTTCTGATTACTGACGAGCAATGGGCGCTGATGCGAAACGGGTCAGAAGATGAACCGCCCACAGACACCAATTTCGCTCCTGCAGGAATGGCCCTAACGGTGGCTGCCACCCAAAAACCGCTCGCTGCTGCCGTCGGTCTCCTTGACGCAAAAATGTCCGTTGACCCCCAAAGCCAACTCCGGCACACAAAAGACCTCGAGTCAGGCCGTGACCCCTATCAAGAACTGGAAGAAGAAGACACTGATGAAGAGAAAATGATCGACGACGAAGAGTATGAAGAAGAAGACACTGGTGAAGAGGAAATGATCGACGACGAAGAGTATGAAGAAGAAGGCGAAGAGGAAGAGGAGGATGATTGCGAGGACGAGGACTCTTACCAGGCAGAAATCGCTTAAAACACTCCCGGTCCCCCAGTTGTCATAAGATGCCGTGGTCCTCCTGCACGAATGAAGCAACCAGAACTGCACGGATGGGACACAGCATTGTCTGGAAAAGGCCCTCAAAGTCCTGAGTCAACAAGCAACTGCCGACCTTCCAACGAGTGCAAGCAGTCCTCAAAACAAATCCCGGCTTTTGAACCTGCGGTGGCGGAGGCCGGTGAACTGACATCGTCGCTGGCGTCTTCACAATAGGGAGTTTTTTCGGCGATTGTCGGTCAACCATGTTCATTGGGTAAAATTTGCAGCTTCTACTCTACCAAACGCCCGCTTAGATCTTCTCTACATCCACTGTGCATTCATCCGATTAAAAACCTAGAAACAACGCGAGTAGGGAGTACTCGTTTGGGTCCAAGCCATCGGAGGGAATCGAAATGACCGCCTCAAGGCCAACATCAATTTGGCCGCTCATCAGTATTGTCTTTTGTGTCTTGACGAGCTTCTCTCTGCCGTGTTACTGGAGTTCCAGGCACGATTTTGAGTCCGATCCGTTCGATCTCAAGACAACTCTACCGAGAATCTGTCTTCAAACTGACGTTGGGGACGAAATTGCGACTGCGCTCAATAAATCCAAAGCCTCGGAAGTCGCAGATTGGACTCGCAAAAGATTGCAGACCATCACCATCGTCAGCCACCCCTCTCCAGCCAGACTCCGTGTAGACCCAGCAATTCAGGTTGAAGCCCGACTCGCCCCAACCCCTAGCCAGATGAAGCGAGCCAGCCGACAGCCTCGTCTTTCGCTCTCACCGACAGTCCTGAGGACGGCGCTGGCGACTCGTCTGGTAACCGATACCATCTCTTCAGTCTCCACGTCAGCCACACAGCCAAGTCACCCGACCCCCCTGATCGAACAACAACGTGATTCGGACGAGCGCCTGAGACCCCGTACTTCGGACGGGAAGCGGGAAAATTGCATTTCTGAATGGCCTCGACCCGCCACTCTGTATCTTCAGCTACAGGCTCTGGTCGATCAACTCAAAACTCACCAAGACTATCCGGAGGTACATCACTGGTGTCTGCAGGTGTTGGCAGAAACGAATCACCTTTGTGAAACTAGCACGATCGGATCTGCAGAATCCCTGCGCATATTGCAACGCTTACAAGACCTGGTAAACGACGGAAGCTACCTCATTCTGAATCCGAAGCATCACGAACACCGACCCGAATTGTCCCGTGTCGTCTATGCACTTCACCGCCGACTGGATCTTTGGAAACCTCTGAACAAACTGAGCCGACGTGACATCACAAATGGTTCTTTGCCAGAGATTTCAGCAGTCGTCCTGGCGAAACAAGTCCAAGCGGTTCAAACGCTCTTCGACCAAGATAACAACGGGAAAAACTGGACGAAATATTTTCTACTGAATGAGTTCCGACAGTCGTTAGAATCTCCTGGTTTCGAATACAGGGATTCCTGTCGTCTGGCTGGTCGTATTCTGGGGCGATTTGACAGCGTCCGTCTTTCGGCTGAACAGAAGGCTTACATCTCGCAAACTGCCATGCAAGATTTGGCCGAGGCTCTCAAGCAGTGGGCCTGTTACGGAGCGGCGGATTACCGTGAATTGCTTGATCGATTGGAGAACTTTGAATCCGAGGGCCGTGTATCTGATGGAAAATTCATCGCCACTCAAACTTGTATCTATTCTGGCTCACCTCATGAAGACTTTGCCAAGGCCGGAAAAACACTAGACCAGCACTGGAGGAATGCCAATCTTCGTGTTGCGATTCACCAACGGTTGTTGAATCGATATTTGACGGCGGACGACGGTTCCCAAGGCACAATTCAAGGATACTATTCCGGATCTCACATTCAGGGTTCCAGTTGGACCAACAGGAGACTGAAGTGGAATCTGGTTCCTGATCCCAATCGGATACGACTTGACCTGCAAGCCGAGGGGAACATTCGCACGCAGACAACGGTCAACTCAGGAACGGTCCGGACGACGAATCAAGGGAACTCAAATTTTCAGGCAAAGAAGAGTATTGTCTTAGACCAACATGGTTTACAGCACAACGAGACGACGTGCTCCGCCCAGAATTTATCGAAGATCCTCAGTGTTCACACCGAGTACGATCGTCTTCCCTTGTTGGGTGATTGGGCGCGTTCGCTGGCAAAGTCACGTGCGGAAGAAAAACTAGGTCCGGTTCAGGAATATACTGAGCGGCAGGTGGCACAGAAGGCAAAACGTGAATTGGACAAAGAATTCGATGACCAACTCGGACAGTTGAAACGGGAGTACTTCAACCACATCTTTTCGCTCGCCCAGATGGGGTTGGAACCGAAGCCGATCCACCTGCAAACCACCAATCAAAGAATCATCGCGCGTTACCGATTGGCGGGGCATCATCAACTGGCTGCCCACTCACCGCGGCCCCAAGCTCCCTCTGATAGTATTCTAAGCGTTCAACTACATCAGTCCGCACTGAATAATCTGGTCGAGCAATTGCACCTGAATGGAAAAAGATTCAAGCTCGAAGAACTCTACGTGCATTTCGCTCGACAAATGGGACGAACGGAGCCGTCGATACCTGATGATTTGCCAAGTGGAATTGAGCTTCGTTTTGCCCAACAAGAACCGTTGCGTTTCACTTTTCGGGACGGCCACGTGAGAATTACTCTACGCCTGTTCTCTTTGACTCGAGGCCGCCGAGATCGTTGGCGAAACGTCACTGTACATGGTGACTATCTCCCAAATCCATCAGGCATGCAGGGCAGCCTGGTGCGAGAAAAAGGGATTCAACTTACCGGTCGCCGCCTCGGGTTTGCAGATCAGGTGGCTTTACGAACGATTTTCAGCACGGTCTTCTCGCGAAATAGAGAATATACTCTTCTGAGTGAGCAGTTGGCACAGGCTCACCAGTTCCAAGATCTCAAGATCCACCAGTTCGTCATTCGCGATGGCTGGATCGGCATCGCCTGGGGCCAACCGCGACTGGCTAGCCGGTAACCTCTCTTACCTCCGGCAGCAAATCAACAAACCTGCTCAAAACCTTGTTGACGCAAAAGAATAGCGGAACAAGTGCCGATAAACGAAACATTCTGCGTAATACGAAAACATTAAACAGACCTCCTAGTTTATGTAGTCTTCTTTTTTTAGCATTCGGTATCTCGGAAAGAAGAACCATGGCGCACGCCTCTTCACTCCAGAACACACCCAGCACCCAACGTCCTCACCGGGTCTGTTCCAACGAGGAACTGCTGCGTCGAGCTTGTTTGTCGATTGCTGGCGGTGACAGTAGCACCATGCGAGTACTTCCCTACCACCTGCCACTTGTGGCCGACCGCGGCAAAGGTTCACGACTCTGGGACGCTGATAACAATGAATACATTGACCTGAACATGGCCTACGGTCCGCTCATCTTTGGTCATTGCCCAGCCAAAATAGTCGAGCGCGTGTGTGACCAGATCAGTCAACGAGGTAGCCAGCTTGGATTTCCGTCCGAAATCAACATTCGCGTCGCGGAAAAGATCAAGCACCTGTTTCCAAGCATTCAGCTAATGCGTTTCGCTAACAGTGGAACAGAGGCTGTTGCGTCATCCATTCGCTTGGCCCGTGCCTACACGGGACGTCGAAAAATCATTGTTTTCGAAGGACATTACCACGGATGGAGCGACGCGACGTTTCACCGGTACCACGCACCATTGGATGAACTGCCTTCAGCTGACTTCGGGCCCGCACTACCAGGGACTTTGGGGATGAACGATGCTCCCCAGGACTTAGTGGCTGTGCGCTGGAATAATCTGGACGCGCTGGCGCGCTGTTTGGAAAGCGATCCTCACGCCTTTGCTGGGTGTATTATGGAACCCGTGATGGGGAATGCCGGTGTCATCGCGCCGCAGCCAGGCTTTCTCCAACATGTGCGTGAACTGCTTCATCATCACGGTAGCCTGTTGATTTTCGACGAAGTTATCACGGGCATGCGGATCGCCCCCGGTGGTGCCCAGGAACTCTTCCAGGTGCAGCCAGACATCACGGTAGTCTCCAAGGCGCTGGCCGGAGGTTACCCAGTGGCCGGCTTTGGCGCGTCGCGCGAAATCATGGATTTGGTTGTTCAAGGAACACTCTTTCATGGCGGAGTTTATTCGAGCAATGCGGTGGTGATGTCCGCCGCTGAGGCGGTACTGGATGAAGTGCTTACAGACAGCAAACAAATTTATGACCATTTGTACGCAATTGCCAACCAGCTCGCCGGAGGTTTGCGAGACATTCTGTCTCGATCGGGAATATCACATGTAGTGCAAAATGTCGGACCGATGGTTTCCGTCTTTCTGACTCGAGGAAATGTGGAAGCGTTATGTGAATACCGAGACGTTCGCCAGCATTGTGATTTCGATCGTTACATCGAATTGCAACATCGGTTGCAGCAATCCGGTGTCTATTTTCACCCTAATCAGTTCGAACCGATGTTTCCTTCAACCGCCCACACGACTCACGAGATCGACTTGGTCCTAGATCGATTTGAAGAGGCCGTGCGATGTCGACTTGTAGCATAGAAGCGAGGCTGAGCCCCCTACCGCTCCTGGCAGCCGCCGAAAGTTACCGGGGATCGATGATTGACCTGGAACAGGGTCGCATCATCCGCCCGGACAGTTTTCGCCGCGGATGGTCTGCGTTGACGCTGTCACTTGCCGACTTTGGCCTGGTAGAGGGTCAGCGCGTTGTTCTGGCAGTTAGCAACGGTCCGTCTTTCATCGCATCTTTGTTGGCAGTGATCAAGCGCGGAGGATCTCCGATCTTGGCACACGCCAAATCACCTCCGGCGGAACTCGTACGGACCGCCAGACATTTTGGCGCCCGCCACATTCTGAGTAGTGAATGGAAATGCAAAGAGTTTCGAGGGGCTACTGACGGCGCAAATAAGCTGGATTTCGCGTGGTCGGATCTGGTGTGGGCAAACGTTTTTGATGACTTGGAAAACTCCGGACCACCGCTCGTAGGCGTACCGCTCCATCCGACTTCAGGTACGACGGGCCGACCCAAGATTGCCGTACGACCCGCCGAAGTCGCTCTGGCCGAAGCGACCCACTACATCGACACAATCGGGATTGATTCCCATGATGTTGTCCTGGCCGCCACTCCTCAAAGCCATGCCTACGCCTACGGGATGGGTGTCATGGTTCCGCTGTTGAGTGGAGCAAGTATTGTCACCATGCGGATGTTCAATCCACTCCTGGTCCGGCGGGCTTTTACAGACCACCAGGTAACCATCTTTCCGGCCGTGCCCGCGATGCTTGACATGCTTTTGTTGGAACCGGCCGCCGAGTTGGGAATTACGGCTCGGGCTTTGTTCAGTGCCGGCGCCCCACTTCCTCAGCGAACCGCTTCTGAATTCCGGGAGAGGACCGGTTTGACCGTCCGACCACTGTATGGCACCACTGAAACAGGGGGGATTTCGGTAGGTTCCGAAGAACACGGTCGAGTCGCGGGTTGTGTGGGACCTGCGATGGCGGGTGTCGAAGTGTTTGTCCAACCCCACGACGAAGACCAAGTTGCAGGACTCGGCCGTTTACTTGTTCGTAGCCCCTCGATGATGGCTGGTTACCTGGAATCCAGCGGTATCGATGCGTCGCCCCTGGTTGACGGTTGGTTCGAGACAGGAGACTTGGCTTCTCTTGACCCACAAGCTGCGATTTGCCTCTGTGGACGCCAAACCGATCTCATTAACGTGTGTGGGATGAAAGTCGTTCCCAGCGAAGTGGAAACTGTACTGGCGGCATTACCAGGAGTTGCCGAAGTCAAGGTTTACGGTAGGGACACTGTTAAGGCCGTGATTGTTCCCGAAGGGGAGATCGATCAGGCAACTGTTCACCGCCACTGTGAACAACAACTGGTTTATTACAAACGTCCGACCCAACTCACGCTGATGGCCGGACTACCGAAGACACCTAGCGGCAAAGTCATCCGGGATCAATTGCCCTGACACTAGATAAGTTCCATTTCAGTGAGCACAAGAAGGACCGCCAGTGGCACACTGTTCAAATTCCATGACTGCGGAACGTGTCATTTTTTGTTGCCGGTCCCAGTGTACCTCAATTCCTGCTGTTCATCTTTTCCTCAGTTCCCGCAGAAGACATTGGACAACACCAGCACTAGATATGTACTCCTGACACACGAGTCACTCTTGACACAATGCTCGTGTTTCTTGAATTATCCCCGGAGTTTCCAGTTCTTACCACTCGACCAAACAGGACAAATCAGCCATCTGCGATTCTATTGAACACAAACTGACCCAGATATGGCAGGACATCATAGAACGTGAAGTCGGTGCCGATGAGGACTTTTTCCTCAGCGGGGGTGACTCGTTAAAAGCGATGCGACTGCTGACACAAATTGAAATCGCTTTCGGGCAGCGGCTTGGTTTGTCGACGCTTTTCCAGTCACCAACAATCTGCCAACTGTCCTCGATGTTGAAACAGTTTCGGGAGCCGATGTCTGAGAGCCCGCTAGTTCCCCTGCGTGTAGAGGGAGATCAAACACCTCTCTACCTAATCCACCCTGGAGGTGGTGGCGTGTGGTGCTACAGGGATTTATCCCAGGCATTGCCTCCCAATCAACCCTGTTACGGATTGGAGGCGCAGGGAAGTGACGGCCAAAGACAACCTTTGAAATGTGTGCACAAGATGGCCGAAAACTACTTGGCCGCGATCCGCCAACAAAGACCCCACGGACCCTACGCTCTGGCTGGATGGTCATTCGGGGGGCTCGTGGCATTCGAAATCGCCCAACGACTCCACCAGGAACGTGAACGGGTTGATTTGCTGGCCATCATCGACTCGGGAATCACCTACTCTTTCGCTCTCTTACGATCCATCCTGCCTAGTTGCCAATCGGTGTTCGCTTTCTATTCCAGACTTGATCGCAAGGAATTGTTGCCGATATTCATTCAACAGGGACGCGCCGCAAAGATCTTCCCCGACCAAGTCAGTGATGAAAAGGCTCTCTTGATCCTGGATGTGTTCAGCGCCAACACCCAGGCTACTTCGGATTACCGTCCGAAACACTATCCGGGTGACGTATCACTCTTTCAGGGACAGGAGAGACTGGTCGACAAACGGTTTGATCCTGCACGCGAGTGGCGGCGTGTGGCGGAAACAGTGGAACACGTTTGGGTTCCAGGAAACCATATGACCATGCTGCAAAAACCACATGTCGGCAGTCTGGCGAACGAATTGGTCACGCGGCTTGCTGGCCAAAAACGCCGCACGTCTCGTCATGCGGCTTAAGACAGTAGAGACATTCCATGGACGACGTCAAACTTTTCGAAAGAATACGTCTCGTGCGATACTGGCTCATTTATGTGCTGGTAAGAATCGTCGTCCGCACCATCGACCTGGTTCCGCTTGCCGTCCTGTCCGTGGCAACGCGATTTGTGGCATTTCTTTTCAACGACCTTTTCCGTGTGCGCCGGCAAGTGGTGAACGACAACTTACATCATGCATTCCCTCAGTGGTCAGCAAAAAAACGTCGGCAAGTGGCACGTGACATGTGGCGGCATTTGTTTCTGATCGAGTGCGAAGCGATTAAGGCTCGTCGGATCCTGAATGAACAGAATTGGCGCAACTACATTGCCTTTCCTGAAAAAGACAAACAACTCATCGACAAGTATCTACACGACGAGCGCGGTTGCATTATTATTGGCTGCCATTTTGGAAACTTCGAAGTCGGCGGCATGTTCACTCATTTCGGCTATCCCTCGCGATATACCGTTGCCCGTCCCATTCGCAACCCTTTTTTGGACCGTTATATCACCCAGCTGCGTGAAAGCATGGGACAGAAGATGTTGCCAAAAAAAGGCATCATTCCGGATGTCATCGACTTGTTGACAAAAGGCAATACGATCGGAGTCCTGGCAGATCAGTATGGCGGGGATACTGGTTGTTGGGTGAATTTCTTCAATCGCCCAACTTCGTATCACAAATCTATTGCCCTGTTTGCACTGATTGCGCGTGTTCCCATCTTTGTGGTCAGCTTATACCGCAGCGGCAAGCCGTTGCATTTTTCCATGACCGTGGACGGCATCCTTGATCCCGAAGAACCTCGCTGGAAAAACACAAACGTGAGGGAGGTGACTCAGTGGTACAGCGATCTCTTCGAGCAGATCATACGGGTTGCTCCTGAACAATACTGGTGGTTGCATCGACGCTGGAAAGTCCCGAAAAAACAAAGCATACGCCGCAGAAGATTGAAACAGGCGGCATGACGACAAGAAATTTCGTGCGCTCTGTCGATATGCTGATCTCCACACCGCTCTTTCTGATCTGCATTTTCCCAACCTGGCGTGGCGGGTCCACCGGCCGGAAAACGTTCAGGAGTGATCCGCTTCTGGATCTTCTTTTCCGAATCGACCGCGATATTCTTCCGCCGGATACTTTTTCTCGTTCCGTAGCATTTTGGCCTTTACGGTCGCGGCGACGTCAATGTTGAGCGAGTTGGACAAAGCCAGGGCGTAACAAAGCACATCGGCTAACTCCTCGCCGACAGCATGTAATTTATCCGGGTCCTCTCCAACCTGGCGGGAATCATCCATCGAGATCCATTGAAAATGCTCCATCAATTCGGCCGCCTCGATGGCGAGTGCCATGCTAAGGTTTTTTGGAGAATGAAATTTCTGCCATTCCCGCTGGTCTACAAAACCTCGCACGATTTCGCGCAACTCAGCAAGGGTTGTCTCGTCGTCACGCATGCATCAACTCCATTGGGTCAAAGTGAGAAAGCGACCTGATCATAGGGTTTTTTCGGTGCACTACGAGTCCCCCGATGCGGTTGCTCGCCCGAAAATAGTCCGGGCAACGACTTCAAATCTGCACAACGCACAATCGCTAAATCCTTCCTAGAACCGGCGCAGCGGCAAGCGCACACGCTCTCTTCCAAGGAAAACGTCCACCATCGACTAAGAACTGATTGGTGGTCCGCTCCGCCAAGATGTGCTACGATCACAGATGGTGCGTTGCCAACGATTCTGCCGGCTAAAGCTGGCACGCGGTCACGCTTCATTTTCCCAATGGGCTGCCGCCAAACTGAAAATTTGAGAACAATGGATGTCATTCCCAGGGAACTGGGACGGAAAATTCCCGGGTGGCTGGCCAGGCGTTGTCATGTGCGTCCCGCGAGCCATGGGTTTTATTACCGTGTGTTCAAACGATTTCATTTCCCCGGTATTGCTTGATAGTTGCTCATGTCTTTCCGAGTTGATCTCGAAATATTCCGTGGTCCGCTGGACTTGTTGCTTTATTTGGTGCGCAAACAAGAGTTGGATGTCGTCGACATTCCCATCTCATTGATCACGGACCAGTTTTTAGAATATGTGACTGTTCTGGAGAAACTCGATGTGAATGCTGTGGGCGACTTTCTCGAAATGGCCAGCATATTGATTGAAATTAAATCGCAGATGGTGCTTCCTCGAACAGAGGACGAAGAAGAGTCCCAGTTGGAAGATCCACGTCAGGAACTTGTTCAACGCTTGTTGGACTACAAGAAATACCGCGACGCGGCCAGCATGCTGGAAGAACAGAGCCGTCAGTGGCAGGAACACTTCACCCGTGTCAGCAGCGATGTGCCACCTCGGCGGCGCGATTTGGCCGACGAACCTCTTCAGGAAATAGAACTTTGGGATTTGGTGGGCACCTTCGGGAGGATTTTGCGCGAGCAGGAGCTATCAAACACTTCGACCATCATCTACGACGATACTCCTATCGAGATTCACATGGAACACATCCAGCAACACTTGCAGGAAAAAGGGCGTACGTCCATTTCAGACCTCTTCAAGGCCGGCATGCCCAAGTCGGCCTTGATTGGTGTGTTTCTCGCGATGCTGGAACTGGTCCGACACCAGTATGTGATAGCCGAGCAAGATAATTTACATGGTGATATCTGGATCGTACCCGGTAAACTTCTAGGCGAAGAGCTAGATCGATCCAAAATCGACAACTACGCTCAGGCAACCGACACCGGGGAGACAGACGACGGCCCATCATCTTGAATTGATTGCAGCAGCATTGCTTGCCCGTGAAGATTGATCACATTGTCGCAAGATGCCGTTTCATTGGTCCGAGCGTTTCTATGCAACATGTTGAAGAACCTACCTGTAAAAACTGTAACTTACAAAGAGTTCACCATCGAAGGCTATTCGCGTGCGGCGGTTCAAACCTACTGGCGCATCCCCGAATTCAAACTGGGATTCGACCTGGGGGCTCAACCCTGGTCCTTCATGGGTACACCAACCTGGTTCGTCTCGCACACTCATCTGGATCATATTGCCGCCCTGCCAATCTACATTGCGCGGCGGCGGATGATGAAGATGGAACCTCCCACGATTTATCTTCCAGAACACGCTGTCGAAAACGCACAGCGGGTTTTGCGGGCTTTTTCTCAAATGGACCGGGGTCGCCTGCCCTGCAAGCTCATTGGAATTGGCCCCGGAGCAGAAATTGAGCTGTCTCGCGAATTGGTTGTTACTGTCGTGGCCACAAAACACACCGTGCCCTCGCTTGGTTTTGTTGTATGGGAACGACGACGCAAGCTGAAGGATGAATACCAGGACCTGTCGGGAGATCAGATCCGGGACCTACGTCTGTCTGGCAAGGAGGTCACCACGGAACGACGTATGCCGCGTCTTGCCTATCTGGGAGACAGCGCACCGGAGGGACTCGATAGCTGTCCGGTAATGTACGAAGCAGAGGTCCTGATCATGGAAATGACGTTTATTGCACCAGGACACCGTCGGGAAAAAATCCACAAGCTAGGACACATCCATCTCGACGATGTAGTGAGTCGACAGAATCAATTTAAAAACAAATTGGTGATCGCGTCACATTTCAGCACGCGATATCACGTGAAACAGATCCAAAGCGCTGTCGAAAAGAAATTGCCGGATATGCTGGGTGGACGCTTGAATCTATGGTTGTAGCGACGCCTTCCGCAACATGGAACGTTCCACGATCGGCTTATGTTCACGTTCCTTTCTGCGCGCATCACTGCGGCTACTGCAACTTTACGGTCATTGCCGGTCGCGGCGATTTGATCGACAACTACCTGCAGGCCCTCCGCTGTGAGCTCCTGGAATTGAAGTTTCCACGTCCCGTGGACACTTTGTTTCTGGGTGGCGGGACTCCAACGCAACTCAACACAAACGAACTGCGCTCGCTGCTGGAACTTGCGCTGACCTGGTTTCCACTAGCGGAGGGGGGTGAATTTAGCGTCGAGGCCAATCCGGCTGATGTCGAAACTGAAACAATTGACCTTTTGGCTGACTGGGGAGTCAATCGTCTCAGCCTGGGTGCCCAGTCGTTCCAATTACACAAGTTAAAAACGTTGGAGCGAGATCATGACGCTGCCAAAATCCATCAGGCGGTGGAAGTAGCCCGTACCCGAATCGCTTCCGTATCTCTCGATTTGATCTTTGGCTTGCCCAACGAATCTCTCACAGATTGGTCACAAGACCTCCAGGGGGCCCTGGCGCTCTGCCCCAACCACCTTTCGACTTACGGTTTGACCTACGAAAAAGGAACTCGCTTCTGGAACCGTCTGCAGCGAGGTCAAATCCAGAAGATTGCAGAAGAGACAGAACGCGAAATGTTCGAGTTGGCTATCGACCACCTGACGGCAGCCGGTTTGGAACATTACGAAATTTCAAATTTCGCTCGCCCACACCATCGGTGCAGGCACAACGAAGTCTATTGGTCGGGTGCTGAGTACTACGCGGCGGGGGCTGGTGCCTCACGTTTTGTTAATGGGTTACGCGAAACGAATCACCGCAGTGTCGTGAACTACTTGAGGCTGGTATTAAATGGAAATTCTCCGGTCGCCGAACGAGAACAGTTGGCACCTGAAGACGCGGCACGTGAACAACTCGTGTTCGGTCTGAGAAGATTAGCCGGCGTCGATCGTCACGAATTTCATCAGAACACTGGATTTACCATCGAAGGGTTGATCGCAGCACCACTTGAGACCTTTTTGAAATTGGGGCTGCTAGAATGGGTGCAGAACCGACTTCGCTTGACCCGCGAGGGTTTGATGGTAAGCGATTCCCTGTGGCCCGAATTTTTGTAATCAAAGCAAGTGTGCTCTACCTCACTCAACTGTAGTCGATTCGCGGTTTCACAATAAGCGACTTGTCTGGAATCCTTGAATCATAACAACGTGTCCGCAAATGTAAAACTCGAGTCAAAAGTAGGCAACACAAATCTCAAACGTCGCAACTTCACCGACGTACCGGGAATGACCCGAATGCCCGGACCTGCAAAGGCACCAATCACTCCTCTCCTTCGTCATCCGTGGTTGCATTCAAGCCCTCACTGAGTTGCTGCTGAATTTCAGCGTAGGAGAGAATGACATTCTCAATAAGGGAATCCATCTCAGACGCACCGGAGCCGCGCAGCAGGCCCGCCTGAACTCTCTCGACTTCGTCATTCAACTCGACGAGCCACTCAGGAACGTCCAAACCAACCCCGGAAGGTTCCTCGGCCAGTGCCAGAATCTCCTGTTCCAGCAAATCAAAAGACGTCTGACATTCTGTTGCAGTGGACTCTTGAATTGCCGGTCCAATCAAAGCTCGTAAGCGGTCAATGACCAAGGGTTTCATGAACCTGCCTTTTAAACGATCAACCACGGTCGGCATCTGCATGGCGTGTTTTTCCTGCAACTCCGTAACACGATTCAGAAATACCTGAGCTCGCTCTTGGGTCCGCTCCGCCAGGGCTCGTCGCCAGATTTCCGCATCTAAATTTCGTTGATGACTTACTAAAATTTCGTGGGCTAGCACGACTGGCCTGAGATTCCAAGTCACGCGGTCGTATTCGACCCGCAGCCGCAAGAAGTCTAGCAGTGTGTACAGCATTTCGCCACGGTCTGATTGGATAGTACTGCTGTTGTAATCGCGATACTCGCCGTAGTTCTCGGCGACCGCCTCGATGGCAATGGTTAAACACTCGACAGCCTGGTCGCGATGAACACCTCGATCTAAATCCCTAACCAACAGTAGCTCCGTGTCCTGAGCTCCTTCCACCAGACGATCGAGCCAGCGGCCTGGACCTTGATGCATAATGGCCCTCAGGTTCCCCAACCCAAGAAATCCTTGCGTGAACAAATCTCGGCCATACTGCTGAATGAATTCGACAAGCGTATCCCAGGCTTTACTGTCGGTGACGCGTTCCAGAACCGAAAGTCTTAAAGTTCTACTGTGAGACAGCCAGCTACGCAGCATCAATTGGGTTAAATTTTCGAGGGAAGCCACAAGGGTTTCGTCGTCGTCAACCTGAGAGTTCCATGTCTTCGACGAATTGACAATGGATTCAACCAGCGCGCGCAGTCCCACATCAAAAAGTGAATCAAATTCCGTCACGGCTGACCTACCAGCCGGTTGGTTCCGTTCCATCTGTCGAGCAATTTCCACCAATTGACAGGTGATGCGTAAGAACCCCAGGCGAGGCAACCAACACAACAGGTTTCCGATCAGTCGCTGGTGCATCCGCGCCACAACAATCTTGCGAGGATCTCCCCGGCGGGCGAGAGGAACATAGAGTAATGTTTGATCTTTGAGTATCGTGATGAACTCGTCCCACTGGGCCTCGACCTGGTCACCCTTTCCCAGCAAAACGGTACTTGCAATTTGCGCCCCCTTGATTTCGGCCACATTCAACAACTCCAAATCATCTTGTTCGAGCGAATCGAGAGGAGAGGCGTCGGCAGCAATCAGAGCTGCCAATACAAAACGAGTGGCGTCACACGTTTCGACACAGGTTTTTATAGCGGTTTCGAGCAGCATCTCCTTGAGCAGCCGTTGGTGGTCGTATTGCAGCATCGACTCCTGACTCAGCGAAGGAGTCGGTATCGAAAAACGATGGACACTATGAATCAATCGAAGAAGTCCTTTTCGCTTGTTAAGAATGTTTTTGAACCACTGTCGCAAGCTAGAGATTCGTTCAACACTCGTCTCTTCCGACAGCTCATCCTTTCCCCAGGCTGCCGACTTCCAGAGGTGGGATATGCCCTCGATGAATTTCAATCGATCGGCCAAATGGCGTGAGCGTTCATCCAACTCAACTTCTGTCGAGTGGTCAGGATCGTAGATCGAACCCTCCATTCCATCGTCCGTGGAATCGCGAAATACAACTTCTTCATAGGCTGCTTGATAAAGACCCTCTTCTTGATCATGGTCCGCATTCTCCGGGTCAGTAGAAATATCCGTATCACGCTTTTCCGTCGTAGGCATCTCCGTTGCTAAATCAAATTCCGGTACTTCCCAGTATTCGTTCGCGTTTGCTTCCAGGTAATCAAAAAACTTTTGGATCATCCGCCAACGATCATCGGCAGTGGTAGCGGACTGCTTGACTTGCCCTAGCCAACGGAAAGCCAATGCATGAAACGATTCCTCACCCTGCTCGAGTCCCACGCGACTCGCCTGACTCAACCAGTAAACAAGAAGCGACATTGAAGCTACACAGTCGTCCCGATCGAGCAAAGCGCTCACGACTCTAGAAAATGCCTGGGCCGAATCAAACACTTCGGCATGCGGCGCCCAAAAACCTATATCCCCCGTGGATGCGCCCCCCTGGTGCCACAATCCCAATGCATGGGAAGCTCGCTCCGCAGCCACGTAGACTTGCTGGCTTTTAAAACCATCAACACTACTGACTTCATGAACTGCAAAAGGATGCCACCAATCTGTCATTTTTTGAAAATCGTCAGCAATGTTTTTACAGAGTGCCTGGTCGTTTTGTGCTGCTGCTTCACTCCACAGACGGCCATACAGCGCAAAAAACTGTCGCATCAGATCAATCAACTCGTCGGCCCGCACGTCATGAATGCTGTTTTCAAGAGCTGGAAACAACGAGTAGTTTGCCCCAAATCCAAGAATATTCCACGGATCGATAACGGCTCCGCACCCGATGGCACGCCGCAGAATGGCAGAAGCGTGGTTCAAGTGGTCCAGTGCGGGTGACAAACGTTCTCGCGATAGCGAACGTTTGGTGGCCATCAATTCGCAATCGATTTGGCACATCATTCGTGCCGAAGATACCGGCACGACCATGGTTTGTCTTGTAGATGCCTCGGGATATCCCATGCGAGCGAAGAGCTTGGCAAGATAAACGTGTTGTAACTGCAGTGCCCTGCGCCGCGACAAGCGCGAGTTCAAGTCTTGACGTGCTCCCCCAAACGGCTGTCGCCGCTGTTGCATTTCAATTTCCAGCCGCTGCCGATGGTGACTCTTCAGTTGCTGTAATTGTTGCTCGTAGAAACGATCTCGAAAAGCAGCAACCTGGGGAAGTAACGTGCCCAGAGTTGTAGTCGAATCATGAGCACCCGGTCCGTTTCCACTAATCCCTGATGCCATTAAAATGGTGCCCGCCAATACGGTGGCGGCCTCACTCAACAATTCGTCAGACGAGACCTCTCCTGGGTTCTCGACACGGGACATGAGCGAGTCAAGTGTCACGTCGCGAAGTACAAATCGACAATAGTTACCGCGTTGATCTATCTGGTGTTCGTCCCAATGGCCGAACAAGTAATTCGGCCTCTTGCCAGCTGGATGATCAAAATCACAACCACGCGGGTCGATGGCCAATTCTTCCATCTGCTGGAGGTCAAAACATGCCTCCCTGAGAATGGTTTCATCCGTAGCATCGAGCAATTCGAGCGAGCGTGCGACAAGTTCCTGATATCGACCATGTTCGATACACGCGCCCTGGATATAGATTGGAATCGGCCGAACCCATTCGTGTTCGTAGGGTTCCAGCTTTCGATTCTCCAACGTGGCTACGGGCCGATGCCCGACATAATCATTCAAACAGGTGAGGGCCTCGCGGCAAATTCGATCAACATCTTTCCAGGGGCCCCCCGCCCTCAGAATCGCCTCGAAGATTCGTCCCACAAACAACGGACGAAAAAGAGTCCTTTCGGTGTGATGAAACAAAAGGTCTTCGTGATACTCGATATAAATCGGAAAGAATTTATCAAAGACTAATCCAATCACGGCACGCGCCTGATCCGCATTGGAAAATGTGGGATTTGATCGCGTCAATTCCTCCAGTAACTGTTCCAGTTGCTGGCGCACTGCCAACCAGTTCGATTTGGACTCATCTAAGGATGACTTGTTGCTAATGTCCTCCACCTGGGCGTAAAGATGGTTCAAATCTTGTAGGAATTGAGGATCCGATACTCCGGAGGAAAAGTTTGCATAACCAAGTACATTTTGAATCATTCCGCGAGTTTCGTATTCTGCTGATGCCATCGTACAGGCAATCCTCTTTCCACACGCCACGTGCCCAACTGCCGGCCTCCGACGTCGCCTTGGCAGTTTCGTTCTTCCAATTTATCCGTAGTTTCTAATCATCACAATTCGACGGCAAGTCCGACGACATCTACAAGCGGTCCCGCTGGTCCAGATACCGACCATGCTCGCTGGACTACCAACACCAGATGAACCATCCGTGCATACTTTCTGCTTAACATCCATCCTCCTGCCAGATGACAACATCAGAAAATCACCTGTAGACAGGGGATTTCGTTCCCATCCCAGCACCTTTTCAGGAAAATGGTGCGGTCCAAGATGCAAAAAGATACTACATGAATTAAAATGAAACGAGTGCATTGCCCTGACAGAATTTCATATCAGATCCGTGGAGCGCCAAGTTGAGTACGCAAAACAAAGTGTCATACCCCGTTGTCACAATTGCAATTTTTTTCGTTGCCATTAGTGAATTCTTTCAACTCGCTCCTCTTGAGGCTGCCCACTTGTCGCGACGAGTCGTCCAAACAGCGGGGCTGGAGTTGGCCTGGTCGACGCATGTGGCGGTTGATTTCAGCACTTCGCGACTACGGCATTTGACGCAACACGTAAGTTCCCGGGTCCACTTTCACGTACATGAAATCAACGTTGGCAAACATAAAGTTCTCATTTCCGAACGTGACGTTGACCCGAACGGAATTCCACTCGGCTTGGAAGACGCAGCGAAGGCTGCCCGGCGAAAAGTTATTGCTTTTCAGGAAGCTGGCTGGCAACCTGAACACCTAGAACACGACGTCCCGGAAATCACTTTGTACGCGACCACCACTCAAGGTGTGATTCATGCTATCGATGCAGAAACAGGACGAACACTGTGGTCAAAAACCGTGGGAAATCCAAATTACCCTACTCAGAAAACGGCAGCCAATGACAAATTCCTGGCAGTCATCAATGGTTCAACCCTTTATCTACTGGAACGAGATACCGGATACATTGTTTGGAATCATCGTCTGAAAAGTGCGCCCGCAGCCGGGGCAGGCTTGAGTGATCACATGGTGAGCACCATCATGAAAAGCGGTCTGGTTGAAACGTATCTCCTGGAAGATCTTGAAAAACATCCCTGGACCTTCGTGTCCACCGGAAGAGGAACTTCTTCCCCGTTTGCAACACCACGAACTTTCAGTTGGACCACGGACCGGGGACATCTTTATGTAGGATCTGCGCACGAGTCTGAAGTCTACTATCGACTGGAAGCAGACACTGCTTTCCGCTCCTCCCCGGCCGCACTGGGAAACAACCGCCTGTTCGCTGCGGCTCAGAACGGCTTTGTCTACGCTCTGGATGAAATGAACGGAGACCTGGTGTGGCGTCACTTTGCCGGGCAAGGGATCTTCCAACCACCGGTCGCCGTACGTCAGGGCATCTACGTCGTGGCGGAAGGAGACCTGATTTGCCTGGATGCGAAGTCTGGTGACGAGCAGTGGAAGGCGCCCTCGATCCAACAAGTTGTTTCAATAAGCCAGAAACGCGTTTATGCAATCGACGATCAAGCCCGGCTGGTAGTTTTAGACGCCACGCATGGTCATCAATTAGCTGCTGCATCGTTTCCGCCACTGGACGTGAAGTTTTCTAACTGGCAAACGGATCGCCTCTTTGTCGGGACTGGAACGGGGACACTTTACTGCTTGCGAGAGCCCCAACTCTTCTTGCCGCAGATCCATGTTGGATTGGAAAATCAAGGTGAATTGTCCGCTGCTGGGGAAAAATCAAAGGAGGGCTCACCTTCCACCGATTCCAAGCGGACGGAGGATGAGCGCGAAAGCTCGAGCGGAACTGAGGTTCTCGAACAGCCAGAACCTTTTGGTGGAAGCGATTCACCGGACCCCTTTGGCGATGAAGACGATGGCGACGAGAATCCTTTCGGGGGTAATGACGAAGAAGATCCCTTTGGATTCGACAACGATGATGACCCGTTTGGGTAATACGCGCTGTACGGAAATGAAGTCTGCACAGGGTGTTTAACCGCCAATTCGCAGGTCAGCTGGGGCCACCTTTGAGCGGGGACCGCTGGATCACCAAGCAGGGGGGTGGTTGACCGTCTACGGATCCCAGCTTAAACACAACTCTATGGATTCACCCTTACTGCAGCGCGCTCTCATTAGTGTTAGTAATAAACTGGGCCTAGTAGATTTTGCACGTGGTCTGGCCGACGCCGGAGTGCAAATATTCAGCACCGGTGGAACAGGACGCCACCTGGAGGGGCACGGAATTACGGTTCATGACATCGCAGAATATACCGGTTTTCCGGAGATGATGGATGGTCGGCTGAAGACACTCCATCCGAAAGTCTTCGGTGGTATTCTTTGCCGCCACGACCGGCCGGATGATATGGCAGCACTGCTGGAACACCAGATCCAGCGCTTCGATCTGATTGTTGTCAATCTTTATCCGTTCGAGGATACGGTGGCGCGTAACGACGTCACCCTGAGCGAAGCGATCGAACAAATTGACATCGGGGGACCCAGTCTGGTCCGCGCGGCGGCTAAAAACCACGCCTTCGTGACGATCGCCACCCACCCTGAGCAATACGCTGCCATCCTCGAACAACTTGAGGAGCAGGGTAGCACAACGCTGGACATGCGGCGGCGTTTAGCTGGCGACGCTTTCACCAGCACAGCCCGGTACGACCAGGCCATCAGCGATTATTTTAATCAGCTGGAATCCAGGGACCGATTTCCGACTGCTTTTCAAAAGTCTTTTCGTCGGAAATCAATCCTGAGATACGGTGAGAATCCTCACCAACAAGCTGCTCTCTACGCAGATTCGCAGCCAAGTGGGGTCAATCTCGTTTCGTCCAGAAAGCTTCATGGAAAGGAACTGTCCTACAATAACCTGTTGGATCTCGATAGCGCCCTGGTCATCGCCCGATCATTGCCACTTCCCGGGGTGGCCGTCGTAAAACATAACAATCCCTGTGGTGCGGCCAGCGGATCCAACCTGGTCGAAGCGACAACAAAAGCCTTGGCGGGTGACCCGGTCAGCGCTTTCGGTTCCATTCTGGGATTCAATCAGGTTGTCGATGCGGCCGTCGCCAAACATCTGTCAACACCTGGACTGTTTGTCGAAGCCATCGTAGCGCCCGACTTTGATCCGGCGGCACTCGAGATTCTCACCTCCAAACCCAAATGGAAGAACAACGTCCGTCTCGTGCAAGTAGGGACTTTGAGTAATAACTCGCACCAGTCCGAATGCCGCTTTATCTCGGGAGGAGTCCTGGTTCAAGATGCAAACGACCAGCCTGATGATGAGTCACAATGGAAAGTCGTTACAGAGATCATCCCTGACGAGGAACAACTGCAGGATTTTCGATTTGCGTGGTCAGTTGTACGACACGTGAAATCCAACGCGATCGTTCTTGTTCGCCAGCAATCGATGATCGGAGCCGGAGCCGGACAGATGAGCCGGGTCGACGCGGTTGAAATTGCAATCCGCAAAGCGGAAGAACGAGCCCGTAATTCCGTGTTGGCGTCCGATGCTTTTTTTCCGTTTCCCGATTCCATCGAACAGGCAGCCCAAGCCGGAATTGCAGCCATCATTCAACCGGGGGGATCGCGGCGAGATCAGGAAGTCATCGACGCATGTAACAAGCACCGATTGTCTATGATTTTCACCAATACCCGACACTTCAAACACTGATGGCTGAGATCCTCAACAAAATTATTGCCACGAAACGTGACGAGATCGCCGTCGCCCGTCAGCGCCGCGTTGAAGCCGATTTGCGGGCGGATATTGAGCAGGTTGCTCCCCCACGAGACTTTTTCGGGCCATTGGCCGAAAGAGGCCCGATCAAGCTGATTGCAGAAGTTAAAAAAGCAAGCCCTTCGGCCGGCGTGATTCGCGCTGATTTTGACCCCGTTGCGATCGCCCAGACCTACGAACAACAAGGTGCCAGTTGTATCAGCGTGTTGACGGACGAACCTTACTTTCAAGGCAAACTCGAGCACCTAACCCAAATTCACGGAGGCGTGAAATCTCCGCTACTGCGAAAAGACTTCATTTTGGACAGTTATCAACTACTCGAAGCACGTGCAGCAGGGGCCGATGCCGTCTTGTTGATTGCCGAGTGTCTCGATGACCGTCAACTCCACAAACTTCACAACGAAACTATAGCCTTAGGTATGACCCCTTTGGTGGAATTTTATGAACCGGACAATTTGGAACGAGTACTGGCTGCAGGAGCTTCCTTAATTGGTGTCAACAACCGCGACTTGCGCAGCTTTGCTACAGACTTGGACCACACACTTCGCATGCGGGACAAAATTCCAGCGGACTGTGTTCTGGTTGGAGAGAGCGGCATCCGAACTCGCCAGGATGTGCTGCGCCTGGAGGCAGCCGGTGTGAACGCTATCCTGGTCGGAGAAACCTTGATGCGACAGCCTGACATCGCAGCAGCAGTACGAGAATTGCTTGGAAACCATTGAGCGCGGGGAAAATTACGACTCGGCAATCAGCCGTGCTATCTTCCTTCCTGTTACACTTAACGGATAATCTTCAAGAGTCGAGACTGGAATCCATTTTTGTTCTGAACTGGCTTGGGACCTCGAACTCGCGAGAACATCCGCTTCGTAGCATTCCAGTGTGATTCGAAAGCGAGTCACTCCGTGTTTGATCGTCGCCAGAGAATCTCCAATGTGAATCGTGACTCCTGTCAACTTGCGTACCTTCTGCTCGATTTCTTTCCTCAACAAGTGATCCTTTTGAGAACTTATTTCACAACGAGGAAAGTCCCATAGACCTTCCCACCGCTCCCCCGTCAGGCAACGACGAAGTAAGACTTTTTGGCTCCTCCGAATGACGACCGCCGCTTCGTGTAAATCCTGGTATTGCATCTTTTTTTTAACAACCGGAATCACCTCCTGTAGTTTTTGAGATCGGGCTCGACAAAGCTTTCGGACCGGACAGTTGGCACAGTCAGGACTTTTCGGGGTACAGACGCAACTGCCGACCTCCATCAGGGCCTGGTTAAAGCTGCCTACATTGCGGCGGGGCAGTAATTGTTCGGAAAACGCCCATAAGAGTTTTTGCCCGGCGCTGCGCGTGGTATCCCCTTGGTAAGCCAATAATCGGCTCAACAGACGAATCGAATTCGTTTCCAGGATCGGCAGCGGGTCGTCAAAGGCAATCGACAAAATTGCACCCGCTGTGTAACGCCCAATTCCCGGAAGTTCTTGTACCGTTTGCGGATCTCTCGGGAACTTTCCCTGAAACTCGGTCATCATCTTCCGGGCCGCCTGGTGCAGTGCTCGGCCACGACGATAGTAACCCAAGCCCTCCCAATATCGAAGAACTTCCTGATCCGATGCGGCGGCCAGGCTGGCAATGTCCGGAAAACGCTGTAGGAATCGCGTGAAATAGGACTTCACGGTCACAACCTGCGTCTGCTGAAGCATGATTTCGCTGACCCACACAGCGTAGGGGTCCTTGGTGTGACGCCAGGGCAAGTCACGAGCGTTGCGACGAAACCAGCGCAACAGTGGCCGCCGGAACGACTGCCTCCAACTGGCATCTGGTAACAGTTCAACAGAGTCGATGTGAGTCGGCATCAGGTGCCTTTAAAACAAGATGTCCCCCGTTCATCTGGCTGGAGAAGATTGTAAATGGCACACAGGCAGCCGACAATCCGCCCAACAGGACTCGCGGATGCACGCTACGCTCTTGACCATTGATCGTGTTGCATCGTCTCATTGTAACGTATTGTCTGTTTGCAATAATCGAGTTAGTCGGTGGCCGGTGGAGACACAAGACGACAGGTTGACCGTGAGGGGTCGGTTTTGGCGAGTTTATTCGATTGACCAAAAAATCGGGTAATCAGCATAACCAGTGATTCAGCCATGAATCACCCTGTTTTGCCAAACCCATACCTCATTTTTACCTCGCTGACCAGCGCGTTCAACAAATGTTGGCGTAGAATTGAAATGGCATTCGATTTCCATGGTTGTCACAAGTTGTTTCAACTTCTGATCTTTTCGCCGTGTGTGTGCGCCTTCTGACCTCGTGCAGAACTCGAAGATGCAGTTCAAATTCTACTTGCTGCTTCTGCTGGGTTTTCTTACCCATACCCCAAGCATGTGGGCCAACGGTACGATTCGCTTGGACATCAGGGGACGTCACATTGAAGGACATCCGCTCAGTTGGACCAGCAACAACATGCATCTTCTAGGTCGAGACGGTGCCCTGTGGAGTTTCAATCCCACCCATGCCAGGAACATGCGCAAAATTTCCAGTCGTTTCAACAGTTATTCGTCTGCTGAAATGCGTGCCGGGTTGTATCGAGAATTTGGTAAGCGGTTCGATGTATCCGGGACGGGACACTATCTGATCGTACATCCCAAAGGCAAGCGGGACCGATGGGCAAACTGTTTCGAAGATTTCTACCGTTCGTTTGTCCACTATTTTCGCTCGCGAGGAATTCAAACGCAAAGTCCCCCCTTCCCACTGGTTGTTGTCGTGTTTCACCAACGACAGGATTTTGAGCGGCTTGCTATCGCTGACGGTGTACGTATTACCCAGCGTTTGCTGGGGTACTATTCTTCCACTTCAAATAGGATTTTCGTCTACGATACGGGGGCAGGGAAAAACAACGCACGACAATGGCAAATCAACTCGGAAACAATTCTCCATGAAGCTGCCCACCAGTCTGCCTTCAATACCGGTATACACAGCCGGTTCGGATCGACTCCGCGCTGGCTAGCAGAAGGACTCGGAACCCTGTTTGAAGCGAAGGGTGTGTGGGACTCACGCACATACCAACAACGTGAGGACCGTGTCAATCGGGGGCGTCTGAAGGCCTTTCGTCGCCATTTACCAAATCAGTCCGCCGATGTGCTTGCCAAGATCGTAGCAGATGATGACCTGTTCCAGAGAAATTCTGACCACGCCTACGCCGAAGCCTGGGCGCTGACATTCTTTCTCACGGAAACAGAACCGCAGAAGTATAAGCAGTTTCTGCAAAAGACCGCCACTCGTGAACCTTTCACCAACTATCGTTCTGTTGAGCGGCAAAAAGATTTCGCTGGAATTTTTGGCAAAGACCTGAGAATGTTAAACGCACGATTGGAGCGGTTTATCAAAACCTTGCCGTAAACTTCAATGTGTGTGGTGGTTCACAACGGATGACCAGTGAGTCACATCGCATGGTCAACCGCAGTTCTTACTGTGACGCTTCCAACCCTGGCGCGCCAGCCAACCCCTCCGATTACTCCTCCAGAACGTCCTCCAACACCTCCTCAGAAACGTAAATTGGTAGCTGCGGATTACAAGTTACAGCCACCGCAATGGCATCGGACGGACGCGAGTCGATTTCGATCAAGTCGCCATCTTGTCGAATCCGAAGTTTTGCATAATAGGTATGATCTCGAAGTTCAGAGATCACAACGCTGTCAAACTCGGCTCCCAGTTGTTCCACCGTACTGACCACCAAATCATGCGTCAAGGGTCGCGGGGATTGGTGGTCCTTGACCCGCCGATCAATGCTGGTCGCTTCGAAAATCCCGATCAGAATCGGAAAGGTACGGTCACCGTCTACTTCCTGGAGATAAATCACCTGCTGTTCGTTGATCTCGCTAATGATGATCCGAGAAAGCGTCATCTGGACTGGCATAACAAACCTTTCAACGAACAATAGCAATTAGGAGACAGCAGACTTGTCGCTCGATGATTTCTCTTGGTGATAAACGAGCACTCAAAAATCGAGTGCAATTTCTTCTTCCGAGTTTTCATTCGGTTTGACAGGCACACTATGGCGTTCCTCAAGCCACAACCCCAAATCGATTTGTCTGCATCGCTCGCTGCAAAAAGGCTTTGTCGACGACTGCGCAGACAAAAACCGTTTCTCGCAAGTGGGACATCGTTGTGATGACATGTGTGTCAATCCGTTTTTTTATTTTGAGATTTATTTTTTGTCTTATCTGTTTTCTCTGACTTTCCGGATTTGCTGTCCGACGAACTTTCCGATGACTTCCGATCTTCCTTGGCCTGCTTTTTGTATGATTCACTGCGATAGTCTGTTTGATAGAAACCGGAACCTTTAAACACGATGGCACCTCCGGTACCAAACAGTCTTCGCAATTTCAATTTGCCACACTCCGGACATTTGCGCTTCACCGAATCTGTAATGGACTGAAACAACTCGAACTCATGCCCGCAGGCGTCACATTCGTACTCGTAAGTGGGCATTTATGTTAATCCTGTTTCGACTTCTTATGAAGAGGCTTGCAAATCATCTGATCCAGTAGACACAACTACTTGAGCCGGTCGCACAATCCGCTCATGAAGTCGATAACCACTCTGTGTTACAAACAGAACTGAACCTGTAGGATGATCCTCGCTTGGTTGTTGTGAGATCGCTTCGTGGCAATTCGGATCGAAGACATCGCCTTCCCCAACTTCAATCATTTGACAGTGGTGGCGTTCGAGGATGGATTTAAGCTGATCGGTAACCAGATGAACGCCTTCCTGAAGGCCTTGCTGGTTGTCCGTTTCAGCCTGTCCCGTGGCTTGTATCGCCCGCTCCAGATTGTCCACGACAGCCAACAGATCGCTCATGATGGGAAATTGGGCATGCCGTCGTTGATCTTCCATCTCGCGACGAGACCGTTTACGAAAATTGTCCAGCTCCGCCTGTGAACGGACCAAGCGACTGTTCGCATCATCTACCTGGTTCTGCAATTGCACAACAGCGTCTTGATCAAACGTACCATCTGGTGACTCGTCAATTTCGGGGCTCGAATCCGCTCCTTCTACAAACAATTCATCGGATGGCGGGTCCCCGCGGGGATCTCCACTGGTCGGGCTGTTACTTCCTTTGGACACGGTGTCTAGTTCTCCACCTGGGCAGTACTCTCTTCATTATGGACGAAATAGTCACGAAGCTTCTCTAAAAAACTTTTCTGTTGCAAACTGACGTTAACTTTTTCCAAATCGGCCAGTTCGCGCAGTACTTCTTCATGTCTGCCAGACACTTTTTTGGGCACATCAACAAAAATTTGCACGATCAAATCACCGATTCCCCTCCCTCGTGGGTCTCGCATGCCCCGACCGCGCAAACGAAACACCTCGCCAATCTGAGTTCCTGCGGGAATCTCGAGTTCTTCACGGCCTGCCAGGGTAGGAACTTCGACCACAGCTCCCAAGACAACCTGGGTGTAGGTTACTGGAAACCGTAAAATCAAGTCAGGACCGTTTCGTTCAAACAACGAATGTTCGCGAACGTTGACGAAACAATAGCAATCTCCGGGGGGACCTCCGGAGGGGCTTGGTTCGCCTTCGCCCGTCAAGCGAACTCGCATCCCATCTTCAATTCCAGCTGGAATGGCTATTTCGAGACGCACTTGTTGCGTTTCTAATCCTGCGCCTCCGCAACCGGCGCAGGGATCGGTGATTCGTTGCCCGGCCCCTCCACAGGTTGGACAAACCGTTTGCACATGGAGGATTCCAGCTTGCTGGACCACTTGTCCCTGGCCGCCGCAACGCACACAGGGCTGCGGCTTCGATTCGGGACTCGCCCCCGATCCGTCACAATGCTTGCACGTCTGGCGCCGGTCGAACTGAACGGTTTTAGTAACCCCGGCAGCAGCTTCTTCGAGATCCAGGGTCAACTGACATTTAATGTTTTCTCCGCGTCTCGCGCGGCGGCCTCGACGAGATCCTCCACTGAACATGTCGCCGAAAATACCGCCCCCGAAAATGTCGCCAAATACTTCGAAAATTTCAGAGACATCCGCATAGTGCGGCGCCCCTCCCGCACCTTCAAATGCTGCGTGACCGAATTGATCGTAACGGCCACGTTTCTCCCGGTCACTCAGGACTTCGTACGCTTCGGCTGCCTCCTTGAACCGTTCCGTCGCTTCCTCATTGTTAGGATTGCTATCCGGATGGTTTTTGATCGCCAGCTTGCGATAGGCGGTCGAAATTTCACCTTCATCCGCAGTGCGAGCGACCTCTAACACTTCGTAATAGTCTCGTTTTCCTGCCATGGATGAGATTCGAGGGAAGAATGAATGAGTCTGAGCGATTCGACAATTATACTCTTATACCTTACGTCCACCGACGCGAATGCGCGGGTTTTGTTCTCCGGGAAAAACCACGTCGAATAGCAGCCCAATTGAAGCAGGTACTTGTCATCCAAAAAAAACGGGTCACCCCGAGGGGAAGTGACCCGTTGTACACGTTACTGCCAGGACAGATGCGCGACTGCAAAAGCGAATCATCGCAAATCAGCGCACACTGCCTTCGACACGTTGTTTCTGCTTATCTTCGTCCTCAAGATTGGTCACAAGCGCTTCGGTTGTCAGCAATAGTCCAGCGATGCTGGCTGCATTCGAAAGGGCAGTGCGGACGACTTTGGCCGGATCAATCACTCCTGCTTTGAACATGTCAACATACTTGCCCGTGTAGGCATTGTAACCGACATTCTTCGGTTTCTCTGTCACTTCATCGACAACCACTGACCCATCGACGCCGCAATTGTCGGCAATTTGTTTGAGAGGTGCGCTCAACGATGCTTGAATGATGTCGACTCCAATTTTTTCATCTCCCTTCGCTCCGGCGCGGCAGGCCTTCACGGCTTCCGTACAGCGGAGCAGCGCCACTCCACCACCCGGGAGAATACCTTCTTCGACTGCGGCACGTGTGGCATGCAAAGCGTCTTCCACCCGTGCTTTTTTCTGCTTCATTTCTATCTCGGTATCGGCACCTACAGAAATCACAGCAACGCCTCCGGTCAATTTTGCGAGCCGTTCCTGAAACTTTTCCCGATCGTATTCACTGTCGATCTCGTCGAGTTGGTTACGAAGCTGTTGTATACGTTGCTGCACATCGCTGGTTTTTCCACCACCTTGAATGATCGTGGTGCCGTCTTTATTAATACTAATTTTCTTGGCCGTGCCAAGATCTTTGAGTTTTAAATTTTCAAGCTTAAGACCCAAGTCTTCGCTGATCAGCATCCCATTCGTGAGGACAGCAATATCACCCAACATTGCTTTGCGACGGTCTCCAAAGCCTGGTGCTTTGACAGCACAGATATTGAGAACTCCACGAAGTTTATTCACAACCAGCGTCGTGAGGGCCTCACCTTCAACGTCTTCAGCGATAATCAACAACGGCTTTCCGGATTGGCTGACTTGCTCCAGGATTGGTACCATTTCCCGTAGATTACTGACCTTCTTTTCGTGGATCAGAATCAACGCGTCTTCCAGAACGCATTCCATCTCCGCCGGATGATTGATAAAGTACGGGGACACATAGCCCTTGTCGAACTGCATACCGTCGACAAATTCGACCGTCGTTTCACGAGTCTTGCCTTCCTCGACGGTAATCACACCGTCTTTTCCCACCTTCTCCAAGGCGTTAGCAAGTTCTTCGCCAATCGCCCTGTCGTTGTTGGCGCTGATGGCCCCCACGCTGGCGATTTCGTCTTTGCTGGAAACGGGCTTTGCCATTTCGATCAACGTCGCTTCAACTGTGGCAACGGCCCGTTCAATTCCGCGCCGAATGGCCGTTGAATTGGCACCTGCGACCACGTTGCGAATACCTTCTTTGAAGATGGCTCTCGCCAGAACAGTCGCCGTGGTGGTACCGTCTCCGGCGATGTCCGAAGTCTTGCTGGCAACTTCATTCACCAGCTTGGCGCCCATGTTTTCGAAACGATCTTCCAATTCGACCTCTTTCGAGACAGTCACGCCATCTTTGGTGACCGTCGGCCCACCAAACGACTTGTCAATAATTACATTCCGGCCGGTCGGTCCCATCGTTATAGCGACCGCGGCTGTCAATTTGTCGACACCCCGCAACATTTTTGCTCGGGCCTGATCCTCGAAGAGAAGTTGCTTAGCCACGCTTCTAGTTTCCTTATAAATGAAATACTGAGTTTATTTGTTGACTCGTCATGCCCTTTTGAGCAACGCGTCCGAAATTCGACAGCTCGTCTTTCCTGCGACAACAAAGCCCCAGGAACTAGCCAACTACTTTGGCAAGGATGTCTGTTTCTCGCAGTATCTTGTATTCCTCGCCATCCACTTCGATGTCCGAGCCACCATACTTCCCATAGATCACTTCGTCACCCACCGAAATCGACAGGTCACCACGATTGCCACTATCCAGCAAACGCCCGGGTCCGGTGGAAATCACAACCCCTCGCTGCGGTTTTTCTTGTGCCGCATCGGGTAGAACGATACCTCCGGCCGTTATCTCCTCAGCAGCGGATGCTTCTACAACAACACGATCATCCAACGGTCGCAGTTTGAATTTTGCCATGGCAGATTTCCTTAAACTTTGAATTCCACAAATATTTAGAAGTTGTATATGTTTGAAAACATTTTGATTGAAATGAACTGCCCATCCGGGCCGGTTTGTCTGAGTCGACAGGGGTTACATCATGCCGGGCATGCCACCCATGCCACCCATTCCTGGCATGCCACCACCCATTCCTCCCATGCCACCACCCATTCCTCCCATGCCACCACCCATGCCACCCATATCTCCTCCGCCCATGCCGTGGTGATCGTGGTCAGGAGCTTCTTCTTCTTCCGTGGGAATCTCGGCGACTAGTGAATCGGTGGTCAGCAGCAACGCGGCAACGCTCGCAGCATTCTGCAATGCGGTCCGCACGACCTTGGCAGGATCGATCACTCCCGCGTCTATTAAGTCGCCGTATTCACCCTTTTCTGCGTTGTAACCCCCACTCTTGGACTTAAGACGGCGAACGCGATTGACCACAACCGCACCATCGACTCCTGCATTTTCTGCAATGCTTCGCAGTGGAATGTCCAACACATTTTGAACGATTCGGGCACCCAACTGCTCGTCACCCGTGAGTGCCAACTTTCCAACAGCCTTTTCGGCACGAATGAGGGCGATCCCGCCACCTGCGACAATGCCTTCTTCGAGAGCCGCCTGCGTTGCCGACTTAGCATCTTCCATCAAGGCCTTACGCTCTTTCATCTCCGTTTCCGTTGCCGCACCACAATTGATCTGGGCAACGCCGCCGGCCAATTTGGCTAAACGCTCTTGGAGCTTCTCGCGATCGTAATCGCTGTCGGTCACCTCAATTTCCCGGCGAATTTGTTCCGCACGGCCAACAATCGACTTTTTCGAACCGGTACCGCCCACGATCGTTGTATTTTCTGAACTGATCCTGATCTTCCGAGCCTGCCCCAAGTCACTCAACTTGACGCTTTCCAAGTCGATACCGAGATCTTTGAAAACCGCCGTAGCGTTAGTCAAGGTTGCGATGTCGCCCAACATGGCTTTCCGACGATCGCCGTATCCCGGGGCCTTCACCGCACAAACGTTCAAAATACCTCGCATCTTGTTGACGACAAGCGTTGCCAATGCCTCACCCTCAATATCCTCCGCAATAATCAGCAGTGGCTTATTGGCTTTACTGACCGCCTCGAGAATGGGAACTAACTTCTTGGCACTAGAGATTTTTTCTTCGTAGATCATCACAAGACAACTGGACAGTTCAGCTACCTGGGCATCCACGTCCGTGACAAAGTGCGGGGACAAGAACCCTCGGTCAAACTGCATTCCCTCCACGATCTCAACATACGTATCGCTACCGCGACCCTCTTCAACCGTTATCACTCCGTTCTTGCCAACTTTCACAAAAGCATCGGAAAGAACGCTCCCGATTGCTGGGTCATTGTTCCCTGCAATCGTTGCGATCTGTTGAATTTCTTTACGATTCTTTTCGTCAATCGGTGTAGCCTGCTTGGCGATCGCCAAACTGACCGCTTCGGTGGCCTGATGAATACCTCGCGACAACGCCATGGCATCAGCGCCTGCAGCAATCATTTTCAGACCTTCTCGGAAAATCGCTTCGGCTAACACCGTAGCAGTGGTCGTCCCATCGCCAGCTACATCATTCGTTTTACTGGCCGCTTCCTTAACGAGCTGGGCTCCGAGATTTTCGAAGGGATCGTCAAGTTCGATATCTTCAGCCACTGTCACGCCATCTTTGGTGACTTTCGGCGAACCCCAACCCTTATCCAATACCGCGTTTTTTCCACGGGGTCCGAGAGTGCTTTTGACTGCTCTTGCGAGCTTCGAAACGCCAATCAATAACGGCTGGCGTGCTTCATCCTCAAAGACCATCTGCTTTGCCACGGTCAATTTCCTCCTGGATCTATGCGTTGCCCGTTGGTTTTGTGGGGCAATTTAGAAAACGAAAACAGATTTACGAGGGCGAATGGAAATCAGGGTTAAAATTCTCTTATCGAGGAAAGCAAAACAACTCGCAGGAGTTCGGCCTTTCCGGAGCTAGTCGATAAAATGGTCTGAATCCTGCAATCTCCAAGTGCCCTTATTCATTGGTTGTATTACTTTTTTGACAGAACATACTGATACAGAACCTTATAACAGCAAGCTTTGTGCCAACGGGAAAACTATTGTTCCAACCTACATTTTGGACACGGTTTAGAGCAATCAGCTGTGAATGGATCGTGGCCGAGGGACACACCGCTTCCCGAACATGGTGCCAATTTGGCAGCCAAGGATGGGGGTGGTGGCCAGGAACGAGTAAACTTGAATTCGGGGCCAAAAAGGCAGGAAAACAGTGCCTTGCACCAAGATGTAACTTTTGAGCGGTGAGCCTGCCTTCGCTGGGCGACCGGATGAAGCCCTTTTTCTCAGCCTGTCTACTAGAAATGTGTCGAAATCCAACGTCTCTCCCAGGCGATCCTTGTCGTCCACAGGCGGAAATGTATTTGGCTCGGACAATCTGTTAAACTGGGAGAATCCGAACTGTAGCTGAACGTTTGCTGTTTTTTACAGTCGGATTGGCCTGCAGGGTGCCATTCTTTTCGGTTGCACCCGCTACTTGATCTTGAACGTCGTCGACACCCGCAACCCCCAGATTTCCCAGCTCTTTTAGCACAGAACTGATGGTCATTCGTATTTGTTGTCCCAGTTGTAACCAGTCGATTCCCATCCCGGTACAGGTCAAAGGACAGTTTGCGCGCTGTCCCTTTTGCGAAGAAGTCTTCAAGGTACCACGTGTCGTATTGCCTTTTATTTCTGTCCGGCGATTTCTGGATCACGAACGAAAGCTGGAATTTCGAGCTCTCTTGCGCGCGCTGTTGGTCGGAGTCGTGGCCACCGTTGCGCTGACCACCACTTTTGGCGTGATCTGGATGGTGACCCATCCTGGGCTGCATGATACCCATTCAGCCAGCAAAAATTTCGAGGAAGCCATCTATCAGAATTCCCCAGATCATCTCAAGGCTTTATCGGATTCCTACTTGAGGGAACACGGGCTTCAAGATTCCGGTCAAACTGGAAAAAATTTCGGAGAGGATCTTACCCGGACCTCAACGCAGCAGCGCCTGGTTCCTTTTGACGATTTGCCTGATTTGGTCGACCACGTGGAGCCTGCCGTCGTACGCATCAACACCTACGGAAAAGAAAAGGGGACAGCAAGCGGTTTTGTCATTCACCCCACGGGAATCGTGATCACCAATTATCACGTGCTGATTGGGGTGGAAGAAGCCCACGTCCTGTTTCATGACCGTCGACGGTTGCGCGTCCTTGGTTCTCTACATCTGGCACCGAAGAAAGATCTGGCAATCCTGAAAATCGATACAGCCCGCGAAGATTTTCCGGTCCTTCAGCTAGCTCCCACCTCACCGAGAAAAGGCACTGAGGTGATGGCATTTGGGGCACCACTGGGCCTGTCGTTTTCAACGACCCGTGGGATCGTGAGTGGCATTCGTGTGCCGTCTGAAATGCGGCAAACAGGATTTTCTCTGAACGTGCGTTGGATTCAAACGGACGCGCCCATCATGGCGGGAAATAGCGGCGGCCCGTTGGTAAACCGGCGAGGAGAGGTTGTGGGAGTCAACACGGTAACCAGCGGGCCAGAATCCCAGAATTTGAATTTCGCCATTGCTGCTGACGAAATTCGCCAGATCCTACATCTCGCGAGGCCTGTGGCCAGCCCCTTGACTAAATAGTATTTCTAGCGAGTTGTCCGCAGCGTGCCGCCCGCCCGCCTATCAACCACGTACCGGCGGGACAAACACTGACTTAGGGTGTAAAGTCTTCGTCTCTGGCAATCCGGCTGGCAAAGCCTGCCAAAAGATCGGCAGCTCGGTCGAGATCCTCGAGTGAAATCATTTCCACCGCGCTGTGCATGTAGCGATTGGGAATTGCCACCAACCCGGCCGCCACACCCGCACGATTGATTTGGAGGGAATTGGAGTCATTGGACTGTGCTCGTCCACTGGCAGCCAGCTGGTAACTCAGTTCATGAGCCCTGCAGGTGTCAACTAGTTTTTCCACAACGACGGGATTCATGTTGGGACCCCGAAACACGACCGGCCCGCCACCCAGCCGAATATCACCGTTTTGATTCTTGTCGATGGTGGGGCAATCCGTGGCGTGTGTTACGTCAACCGCGATCCCGACATGGGGATCGATTCCGAAGGCGCTGGTACGAGCTCCTCGTAGTCCAATTTCTTCCTGCACGGTCGACACTGCAAACAGTGCACACTGAAATCCAGTTTGTTTGGCGCGTCGCAACGCTTCGACGACCACCCACAACCCAGTTGCATCATCCATTCCCGGTGCATTAGCCAACCCATTGGGCATTTCCTGGTAACCCAACTCCACGGTGACACCGTCACCGATCCTGACTTGTTTGGACGCTTCCTCTTTGTTCGTGGCGCCCATGTCCAACCAGAGGTCTTTTGTTTTGACAACTTGTTTGCGTTCTTCCTCCGTCAATAGGTGGATCGGTTTACGGGAAAGGACAGCGGGAACGGGGCCGGTTTGCGTCCAGATGGTCATCCTTTGTCCAATCAACTGTTGGGGATCCCATCCACCGATGGTTTGTGTATAGAGGAAACCTTCGGCATCGATTTGTGTCACGATCAAACCAATCTGATCACAATGTCCCGCCAGCATCACGCGCAAGGGGGCGTCAGGCTGAACACACCCGATGACATTCCCATGCAGATCGGTAGTTACCTCGTCAGAAAATCCGCTAAGATAATCTCGCACGATTGTCTGGACGGAACTTTCGAACCCGGAAGGACTGGGAGTTTCCAGCAAATCGATCAGGAATTGGTGAGCGGCAGGTTCCATGACTTCAGTCTCCACAACCATCTAGACATCTGTTGACGGCTCAAGCCTATCACGGTGAACACTGAGAAACCAGTCGAGCCAATTCGCCGGCAGTTGACGATATACTGCGAATCAACCTAACATGGAGGCGTTTGCTAGAAGAACCTTGCCGGCTACGGATTATTTTCATGGACTCAACAAGTGTCGCCATTGTGGGTTTGGGTACCGTAGGATCTGGGGTGGCCCAGATTCTGATTCAGCATCACGAGCGTGTTGCCCGACATGCGGGAAAAAACCTCGTCCTGCGACATGCGGTTGTTCAAGACCTCAGCAAACCGCGCGATTGTCCACTTCCTGAAGGTCTTCTGACGGATGATCTGTCCAGAATCACCCAGGATCCGGAAGTGCAAATTGTCGCCCAGTTGATGGGTGGCCTGGAGCCAGCTCGCACGGTCATGTTGCAATTACTGGAGTCCGGGAAAGACATCGTCACGGCCAACAAGGCCTTGTTGGCCGTACACGGTCCGGAACTTTTCGAGCGGGCACGCAAGTTGGGACGTTCAATTGCGTTCGAAGCCTCCGTTGCCGGTGGAATCCCCATCATTACCAATATTGCTCAATGTTTGTCTGCTAATCAAATCACGTCGCTGAGCGGTATCCTCAACGGCACCAGCAATTTTATCGTGTCCCGTATGGAAGAGGCCGGAACCAACTACCAAGATGCGGTTCGCGAAGCTCAACAACGCGGTTACGCGGAAGCAGATCCCACCATGGACGTAGATGGGACCGACGCCGTCCAGAAATTGTCGATTCTTGCCCACTTGGCGTTTGGAGCCCGCCCTCGCTGGAATGAAATACCACGCACGGGAATTCAAGATTTTGATCCGGCCGATTTGAGGTACGCTCGCGAATTGGGTTATCGAATTAAGCTGCTGGCAGTAGCCCAGTTAACTGAACCCGGCCTGGAACTGCACGTTTCACCAACTCTGGTACGGCACGGCACTCCATTGGGTGAAGTACGCGGAGCCTATAATGCAGTGGACGTGAATGGCGACGCAGTGGGAAGAGTATTCTTTCATGGTCTGGGTGCTGGACAAATGCCTACAGCATCGGCAGTGGTGGCCGATATGATCGATACGGCGTTGGGCCGGACGCAACTCACCTTCCATACGCTAGAACTCTGGTCGCGGCAAGCTGCTCGTGTTGAACTGGCGGACCCAAACGCGGTGACGGGAAGATATTATCTGCGTTTAACTGCGGACGATCATCCTGGTGTGCTTGCAGAAGTAACAGGGATTTTGGGACGCCAGCAAATATCCATCGCTTCAGTCATCCAACACGAGCCTGATTCAGAAGTCAGCTCTCCGGGGGTGCCACTGGTCATCATGACACACGTGGCGACCGAGGGAGCGATGAATCAAGCGGTGGAATCTCTGGAAAATCTTGCTTCGATCCGACAAAAGATCGTCAAGATGAGAGTTTTGGACTAGATGAAATACGCCATTATTATCCCCGATGGTTGCGCCGATGAACCACAGGAATCGCTGGGAGGCAGGACCCCCCTGCAATCTGCATCGACCCCGGCAATGGACCACGTGGCAGAACTAGGATCCGTGGGACTGGCGACACACGTGCCTGACCATCTACCCGCGGGTTCGGCGGTCGCCAACATGAGTCTTCTGGGATACGATCCGACCCGGCATTTTACTGGCCGGGCACCCCTGGAGGCTGCCGCGCAGGGAATTCAATTGAACCCGACAGACTGGGCCATTCGCTGCAATTTAGTCACGGTCGAGCAACAAACGATGCGCGATTTCACGGCAGACCACATCAGCACGGACGAAGCCAAACAACTCCTCAAGACAGCACAGGACGAATTGTCCAACAAGCAACTCGAATACATCCCCGGCGTCAGTTATCGCAACTTGCTTCTCTATCGAGAAAGTGAATTTCCGGCTCCGTTTTCGGAGGAGACCACCACGATCCCTCCCCACGATTTGACGGATCAACCTGTCACCGACCACTATCCACGTGGACCGGGTAGCAGTTTGTTGAATGAATTAATGAGCCAATCGGTGACAATATTTGAGAACCATGCTGTGAATCAACAGCGGAAAGCGGCTGGCAAGTTGCCGGCAACCAACGTCTGGCTCTGGGGCTTGGGCCAGCAGCCTGTTCTGGAAACGTTCGCCGATCGATACGGAAAGTCTGGCAAGATGATCACAGCAGTCGATCTCTTGCGAGGCCTAGCAGTTCTGCTGGGCTGGGATCGGATTGAAGTTCCCGGAGCAACCGGCTACACGGATACTGACTACGCGGCCAAGGGCAATCATGCGATCGAGGCCCTAACGGATACTGACATTATTTGTGTTCATGTGGAAGCGACCGACGAGGCATCTCACGAAGGTGACATCCAGGCCAAGATTCAGTCCTTGGAACAGATTGATCGGCACATCGTGGCCCCGCTGCACGCAGCCCTCAAGGCCCAGGGAGAATATCGCGTCCTCGTCACTCCCGACCATCCGACTCCCATCCGTACGAAAACTCATAGCCACGGTCCCGTGCCGTTCGCCCTGGCGGGGACTCAAGTCAAGCAGGACGGCCAGGCGACTTACGACGAGATCTCGGCGGCTCAGTCCGGACTTTGCTTTCCGGAAGGCTGGCAGTTGATGGGTCATTTTCTGCAGTGAACAAGTGGAATACAAGCTGTGCTCGAAATCGCTAAATTCAAATCGTTCCCAGTGTTCACGTTTCTTTCATAGTTTCTCACCATGGCATTAATTGTTCAAAAATTTGGCGGCACGAGTGTCGCAGATACAGAGAAGATCCTGGCGGCATCCAGAAAAGCCGTGCGCGCACATCAAGACGGTAACCAGGTCGTCGTGGTCGTCAGCGCAATGGGAAAAAACACCGATCTGCTCATCAAATTGGCAGCTGAGATTGGCGAACATCCTCCGGCACGAGAAATGGACATGTTGCTTTCGACGGGCGAGCAAGTCAGTGTGGCTCTGATGGCCATGGCGATTGATTCGCTGGGAGAACAGGCCGTCAGCTTGACAGGTGCGCAAATTGGTATCCGAACGGATAGCACACATACCAAGGCTCGCATCATCTCGATTTCGACGGAACGAATTCAGCAGCTGTTGGACGAGGGTAACATTGTGATCGCGGCCGGCTTCCAGGGAATTGACGAAAATTACAACATCACCACACTTGGCCGTGGAGGAAGTGATACCACGGCAGTGGCCTTGGCAGCAGTACTGGGTGCCAGTGTGTGTGAGATCTACACCGACGTCGACGGAGTCTATACCACCGACCCCCGTAAACTTGCAGAAGCCCGTCGCGTGGCACAGATCAGTTGCGACGAAATGCTCGAACTGGCCAGCCTTGGTGCTGGCGTCATGCATAGTCGATCAATTGAATTTGCCAAAAAATTCTCTGTGCCTATTCATGTACGCAGTAGTTTTACAGACCTGCCCGGAACCATGATTGTGGCGGAACCTGAATCACTCAACATGGCTGTGGGAGGTGCTGCTATCACGATGAACGAAGCCCGCATAACGGTGTCAGGCGTCCCTGACATTCCAGGAGCGAGTTTCGAGATCTTTTCGCGAATTGCAGAGCAAAACATCAGCGTCGATATGATTGTGCAAAATGTGGGTGATGAAGGTCACGCGGACATTTCTTTCACCGTACCTCGAGACGAACTTCAACCAACACTCGATGCTGTGACCAGCGCCAGTCAATCGCTGGGTGCACTTGATGTCACCCACGATGAAAACGTCGCCAAAGTGTCGGCGGTGGGACTGGGAATGGCTCAACAGACAGGAGTGGCGGATCGTATGTTCCGCGGTCTTTCTGAGGCTGGAATCAACATTCAGATGATCACTACCAGTGAGATCAAAATTTCGGTGTTGGTCAGTCGTCCAGAGGCACAAACGGCACTGGGGGTTATCCATGGGGTATTTGGCTTGCATCAAGAACCGACCGACCGATCCGCCTTCCCCGCAACCATTCCTCCCACGCAGCGCGATCCGGTCGACGTGGTGGCCAGATTACAGGGAGTCGGTATGGAGGAGCTCACCATTGACCAGATCACACTGGACGAGTCGCAGGCACGCGTCTCCATCCACAATGTTCCCGACGCACCCGGTGTGGCAGCCAAGGTTTTTGAAGATGTTGCGGCAGCTGGTATCTTCGTTGACATGATTGTCCAGAGTTACGGTCGTGACGGTCTGGCCGACTTAAGTTTCACCGTACCCAAACCGACACTGAAAAACAGTCAGCAAGTCGCGGATAAACTCACTAGCGATTTCCAATGCGGACCAGTCACAAGCAGTCCTGACGTGTGCAAACTTTCCGTTTCCGGGATTGGACTACGTAGTCACACGGGCGTTGCTATCCGTATGTTTCGATCTCTTGCTGCTGCAGATATCAACATTGAGATGGTGAATACTAGTGAAGTGCGCGTCAACGTCGTGGTCGATGGCCGCAAAGGACTGTTGGCCCTAAAGTGTTTGCAAACTGCCTTTGAAGATGTACTGCGTTAACCTTTACCAATGAAATCTAGCGAAGAAACCGTACGCCATGAGGTTGTCGATTGGCACAGCGTACAACTTGGTGCAAATAAGAATCGCACGTTCAGTACAGCCAGCCACCACGATTCCTTGATCGTCTTTGATCGCTTGTGACTTAGCAACGTCCTCCGTCAAGTTCACCGTGTTTCGCTTGACGGCGTTGACTTCGAGGATCTTGGCGCCTGCCCTCTCGTGTTGCGGAAAGGTCTCAGCCGTTCACCGCTCCTCGGAGCACTCATTGAGATTGCGCTGAAGCCAACAACTTCTCGAAAACTGCTTGCAGCTGGCCCAGCCGAATTGGCATCTGAACGACCACCCGATGCGCAGCCACCTCAGCATCCTGCCGCCACTTGCCGTGACCTTCTTCTAGGAGCAGAATTGCGGGAACGCGTCTTGTACTCCGTAGCTTGCCAAACAGGTTAAAAGCCTTCACCGATCGCTCGCCCAGTTCCCGCGTACTGAAGATCACGCACTCTGCGGGCATCTCCTGTTCCGAGGTCTCAAAGCGTCCGATGGCACGTGTCGGATCGTTCGTAACCAGAACTCGATAGCCCCTCTTTTTTAATCGCGCCCGTAACAGATCCTGCATTTCGACATCGGATTCGACCACCATCAAGGAGTGGACTGGCGTCGCCACCGGGGACTTCGCCATGACAGATATTCTTCGCGTGGCAGCCGGTGCACCTTCTGAATGTTGGTGCGCTGTTAGTGCGACTCCAGACTCCAAACCCTTCCTTGCCAGCTTCAAATTTTCATGCATTTCGGCAGGCGTCTGATAACGGCTATCGGGATTCAGTTGCATCGCACGTTTGACAATCATCACCAAAGTCTGAGGCAATTCTGGGTCGATTTGATTGATGGGCACTACATCCCGAAACCTGCTGACACTCAGACGCTGGACTCGATGTTTGGTTTCATGCAGCGGTGGCTCACCTGTGAGCATGTTGTAATACATGCAACCCAGAAAATAGATGTCACTACGTTTATCGTCCTTACGAACGCCTGTCACCCTTTCAAGACCTGCGTAGTCAATGGCACGTGGATTGGGATGTTCTTCAACCCCCTTCGCGGATTTTCCCGTGGCTGCCGCCAGCCCGAAGTCAACCAGCTGGGCCACTCCGTGGCTGGATATCAACACATTCGAAAGTTTCATATCTCGATGCGAAATTCCCCGCGTGAAGGCATAGTCCAATCCTTCCACCATCTGCATGGCGATGTCGGTTGCTTCCCTCGCATCTAGTTTTTTACGAATCTTGACGAATTCGCGCAAGTTTCTTCCTTCGACAAAATCCATCACAATGTAATGTGATTTTCCAGTGGATTGCACTTCATGGATTGGAACAATATTGGGGTGCTGAAGAATTTTACCCATGCGTCCCTCACGCAGAAAATTCTGCGTTTCTTCGGGATCGCGGCTGTAGCGACTACGAAGCACCTTCAACGCTTTTACTTCCCCGGTGTCTCGATGAACGGCACGGTAGACACGCGCAAATGTCCCTGAACCAACCAGATAAAGGGTTTTGTAGTCACCGTAGTAGAAACCGCTTCGATCCCCCCGCAACAATTTTTCCACCTGATAGTTCGTCAAGAGTTGACGACGTAAAGCGATCACGCGGAACTTTTCGTTGGATTCCTCGCGACTTCCCAGTTCGCTCCAAATTGACTCCAACTGGCGCTCATCCAACAAATTGGCGTTGATGACCCGTTGCGCAAATTGTTCGGCCGACACTTCGGACATGGGAAAAAGACATCTAAATCTATCAGGTCAGGCGTTACTGGTGGATGCCACGATTGGCGTGACTACGCCAGCGGGCGACGTGAGGGTAAGGCGATGGTAGATTCCCTGTTTCGTTTTTTGAACAGGGTGCTACCTTTCGAATAAACCGGGTAGATCCGCTACTCTCGTTCGATCTCTGCGGTAGTCTATTTGACAACATGACACAACCATTGATGACACGTTTATGGTTGCTGGTTGCCGACTTGTCAAAATCAAGGGGACCAAGTCGAGGAAGATCGATCTTTCCGGGCCCAGCCAACCCTTACTTTATGATAACGTCCTTCAACCGATTTCACAATTCAGAATTTAATGCTGTTTTCACTGAAAATACTATCTCTACTTGTCCAGAAAATTGAAATCGGGATCCATGTGCATCACAACTCGTTTGTGGTGCATGAGGTTTTACAGAAATCCAATCGGCTGAAAAGAGGACCCATCAGTGACAAATCGGCCCATGACCGTCTGGAGAAACACAGCCGCCTTATCGTCAAAGACACGACACAAGGGAAAGTGCTGCCGAGTGTAGTGCGTCCGCTGGTTTTCATGTCTCATTTTGAATCTGGTGTTTTATCGTCACGAACAGAAACTCTAGTTTTCCTCCGCGTCCTCGTCGTAGTCCAGCGAATCGTTTTCCAGGGCGTCACGCTCGCGGCGCGTCGCTTCCAAATCGAATATCAGGTATTTCATGTCGAGCCGAAGTTGGCTGAGCGTTTCCTGTACGAGCATTAAGATTCGTCGTCTGCGGAAAGTGCTTTCCGTGATTCGCTCCATGAGAGGATCCAGGCTGTCCCTCACTTCGGGAGGTAATTTGGACACGGCCGATTCCAATTCGATAATGTCGTTAGGCAAGATCGCAGCCTGTTCGGTTGATATTCGAGGCGCAGGCGTCATGGTTGTCCCTCTATGAAAACTTCCCTAATTCGGAACAGGCCGATTCGTGCACCGAGATGCTTGCTCCTGACGAGTCGGAACGACCTTAGAATCAACCTTGTAGCATTACCCCGAGACCAAAGCAGAACTTGTGCCAATTTCGAGCCAAGTGGGAGTGACCGTTGTCAAGTCGTTTTATTGCAATGGATTACAGAGAAAACTTCCAAATCGCTAGCAGATTCCGACACAGTAGGATGCTGATAAAACTCGACAGCTGATCTAGTGACGCCTCACAAATCGTTGTACAAGCCCATCCTGATTCAACGGTAAAGATCTGATCATGTTGTTGCCTTTCTGCATCATCTCCTGGAGCAGCCACGCGGGCACTCGCGCCGCTGCCGTTGGGCTTTGTTTTTCAGCAAAAAACAAGGCGCCCGTCGTTCCCACTCCGCATTCGGTAAAGGAAGAGTGTGAGGGCAATTAGAGTTTTAACGCCATGCCTAACACTCCTGGCTACAGTCTGCGTGACAGCAGTGTTGTGCGCGGAGTCGGTGCTAGAGGATTTCGAGGGGCAGCAACCGAGCTGGCAACTGGTGGAAAGCGATTGCCAGGTAAGTCTGGTGGAACACAAACGGGTATTTTCTGGCGCCCGTTCGGGTCGTGGTTGTGAACTGATGACGATCCAGGCCGATCGTGGCACTTACGTCTATGCTGGCCACCCAATTAAGTCGGCCCGCGCTATCGAGGAGCTCCAACTCGGTGTCTGGATTCGAGCCAATCGGTCAGGCCTGCAACTTCTTGGTCGGGTGGTTCTGCCTCGAAGTCTTGACCCTCGTAGTGGAAAACCTTTGACGGTTTGGATTCGTGGTACGAGTTACACCCAGGTCGGACGCTGGCAGTATTTGGTGCTGAACCAAATCACATCGTTGCTGACGCGTCAAACTCGTATGTTGCGAAATGAGTTGGGACCAGAAGTTGATGACAAAGAAGCTTTTATCGACCAGATCGCTGTCAATATTTACGGAGGCTTGGGCACCACCTCCGTGAACTTTGACGACATCTATGTGGAAAATCAAGTTGGCACAAAGAGTGTGCAGTATGGACCTTCTCCAGCCCCAGTCGCGCGCCCCGTCACTGCCCGTGAGGAGTGGTCCGACGCAAGCCATTGGACTGACCGCCGTGCTTTGAACCATCCATCCAATACGGCCCAATTGGAAGGATCGGTGTTACTGGCTGCGGGACGCCCATTGTTTCCGCGGCTGCTGCAGTACCAGGGTGAATCATTTGAATTACTACAAACTGCGCAAGTTAACGGAGTTATCCTGCCTGCTCCACCAACCACCCATCAGCTGGCCGAAGCGCAGCGACTAAATCTGTGGCTGGTGGCCCCCCCGCCTGAACTGAGAGGTCCGGATAGTCTTGGTGCCCAATTTGATCGCGTACTGGCTTGGGATCTTGGCCATCGGCTGACCTCGCGGGATATTGATGCAACCCGACGTTTGGCTGATGAGATCCGGCGTGCAGACCCTGTGACAGACCGTCCCCTCGTATGCAATGTGCAAAGCAGTCAGCTCCGTTACAGTCGGTACGCCGACGTGCTGCTGTTTGGGCGTGACGTTTTGGGCAGTAGTTTTGAACTGCGGGATTATGGCAAATGGCTGAGACACCAACAGCGACTTGCTCGCCCGGAAACACCGTTCTGGGCAGCCGTGCAAACCAACCTGGCCACTTCCGTAACCGATCAATGGTCAATGATTTCAGGTGAACGTATCCTTTCCTCTGCTGCTGAGTACGAACAGATGCGATTGTTGGCCTTATCTGGAGTTGCAGCAGGCGCCCGCGGACTATGCTACGCATCCCAGCAGTCTCTCGCAGCCGGGGATGTTTCTCGGAGGCGGTTGCTGTCCTTGGCCGTTCTGAATCAGGAACTTTCCCTCTTGGAGCCTTGGACTTCTACCGGAAAACTTGTGGCCCAGGTTGCTACCAACGATCCACAGGTACGCGTCAGTGTTCTCGCAATCGATCGCTCCCACCTGCTCCTGCCGATTCGCTATGCAGCCGGCGCGCAATACAGTGCCGGTTCAAAAACAAACAAAAAGCTCCGTTTCATTGTGCCCGGAATTCCAAGTTCCAACGAAGCCTATCTCGTGACTTCGTCAAAACTGATGCCCCTGTCACAGAAACGAGTGACGGGTGGGACTCTCATCGTCCTGGATGATTTTCATTTGGCTGCCGCCATCGTGCTTACCCAGGATCCATTGGTTTTTCAACAGCTGACAGCTCAGTTGTCAGAGCAACAGTCCAACGCAACCCGTCAGCTCCATGATCTGGCCCAAGCCGAGCTGGCTCATGTTGCGGCGACGATTTCCCAATCCGAAGCGATGCCTCTTCAAGCTCAACAGTGGTTCAGACAGGCGCAATCTGCTGCGCAACACGCGCAACAACAACTCGTCTCTGGAAACCTACGTCGCAGCGACGAAAAGTCGGTGCAAGCTCTCCAGTTGACCGGCCTGATGCGGCGGGCCATGTGGGAAGAGGTGGCCGGTCGATTCCAATGGCCGGTCGCCAGTCCCTGGCTGGTGAGTTTTGATGGGTTGCGGCTCCATTGGTCCTACACCAATCGGTTCCAAGGTTTACAAGCCGGATCAAATCTTTTGCCCGGAGGTCATTTCGAGAATTTGAACCACATGCTGGACCATGGTTGGCAACAAAACGTGACTGAACAATCAACGATTCGGTCTGACGTGGAACTCACTCCCCACGATCGAAAGTCCGGAAGTTATGCACTGAGGCTCAGAGCCTGGCCTACCGACCCTGGACAGTCTGCGCAACTGGTGGATTCAGCTCCCCTGACAATTCACAGCCCCACCATCCAAACACAGCCCGGCCAGTTGTTGCGTATCCATGGATGGATAAAAATACCAGTTCCTATCGTGGGCAGTGAAGATGGTCTGTTAATCTCCGACTCGGGTGGCGGAAACAGCCTTGCGTTGCGAATCTTAAAAGTGAGTGATACCTGGCGAGAATTCGTACTTTATCGTGCTGCAAACGAAAAAGGACATCTACAACTAAGCTTTGGACTGACTGGTCTGGGAGAAGCACTGATTGATGCCGTGATCATCGCCCCATTGGAGCGGCCAGCAGATCAACCCGCCATTTCTGGACAAGCTGACTTGGTAGTGCCCGTTTTGCGGTAAGCATTCCAACTCGATTCAAACACCCCACAGCCAATGCCAGGAAATTCTGGTTGCATGGGTTTGTCGCACCCAAGTGGCCGACGAAGGTTTCCCACACGGTGGTCGACTTCTGGTGGCGGCCAGAGCACGTTTTGTTTTAAATCCTGTCAGACGTAGTAGGCTACCACATCAAGGAAAAAGTGATTACGCTGCCTGTGAAAGCAACGACTTTGATCCCCGACAATAGCAAGTCGGAACTCTGAAATCCCTCCTGCAGCACTTACCACGTTTGTTGAGACGCAAATGGCAGTTAAGACAATCGGGGATTTTGAAATGTGCTCTCACCAGAACCATCAACTCTTCCAACCATGACACGCTCCGCTTTGCAACTTCGACAAGACGCAGTTCATATTTGGCAAGCAGGCGTCGATGCGGTTCGCAGCGAGCAATTGGTGCGCAACAACGTTCAGGTGGATGATAAAAATATTCTTGTCGCCGGGAAGTCAATCGCCCTGGAGAAAATTCGAAGAATTGTTGCCGTGGGAGCAGGCAAGGCCGGAGCCGGCATGGCTGCCGGTTTGGAGCAGACGCTGGGCGAAGAGTTGATGAGACAGAAAGATTACACTGGTTGGATCAATGTCCCGGCTGACTGTGTTCGTCAGCTGCAACGAACGACCTTGCATTCAGCGCGTCCAGCCGGAGTCAATGAGCCGACAGCCGAGGGCGTCGCCGGCACGCAAAAAATCCTGGAGATCCTCGCCACACTCACTTCGGAAGACCTTTGTTTTTGCCTGATTTCCGGAGGTGGGTCGGCATTGTTACCGGCACCGGTTGCGGGGATTCGCCTGGAGGACAAACAGACGGTCACCAGTCACCTGAGTGCGGCCGGCGCAAATATCGAAGAATTAAATGTTGTTCGCAAACAATTAAGTGCCATCAAAGGCGGAGGTCTGGCTCGACGTTGCCGAGCCAAGTGGCTGTTCTCCTTGATCATCTCCGACGTCCTGGGAGATCCACTCGATGCCATTGCTTCTGGACCGACAGCCCCCGATCGATCAACTCCGCAGTTAGCACTGGAGATTCTAAATCGATTCCAGGCGCAAGCAGCCGGAATTTCGCCGCGTGTGTTTGACCATCTGCAACAACAGAACAGCCACCCGGGTCTCTCCAGCCCAATCACATGTCAGGTCCATCACATGGTGATCGGAAATAACGCTCTGGCAGTTGAAGCGGCGGGCGTTGCCGCCGACAAGCTCGGTTATTCGCCGGCCCTAATGGCAGCCACAAAACCGGAAGGCCAAGCCGACGATGTGGGCAGACATCTGGCCAGAAAGGTACTGCAAATGTGTCATGAACCGGGTCCGGATTGTTTCATCACAGGCGGTGAGCCTGTCGTAAAACTAGTTGACGCCCAGTATCGAGGTCGAGGTGGTCGCAACCAGCAACTTGCCCTGTCGTCACTTGTAACGTTGTCAGAGCAACTCACACCGGAAGAATTGCTGATCCTGGCCGAGCGGTTCGTGATCCTTTCCGGCGGCACCGACGGTGAAGACGGACCCACCGATGCAGCCGGGGCCGTGTTGGATAAAAACGTAATGGTTCATGCTGATCAACTCGGTCTGTCTCCAAAAGATTTTTTACAGCGGAATGACGCCTATCATTTTTTCAAACCGCTCGGTGGCCTGATTCTCTCTGGACCTACCCACACGAATGTTTGCGATCTAAGAGTGGTGGTCGTAAACCGTGATGATGATTCATAACATCGCGTCTGGGGGCTACTGTTTTCCTCATTGATCTCTGCCGACTCTGTGCTGTTTTGTTTTATTTACGGGGTTTCTTTGCATGCCACAACGTGGTGTTTGTTCAGTGCAAGTGAAGCATGCGAATGTTTGAACTAAAGGCGTGAATTTACTCCCATCGTTTTTCCCGGGCCAGTGTTTAACCACGTTGCGAATCTGTTCACACGAAAAAGGATCGGTACCTGGATTTCAAGTGTCGTGGTAAACCGGGGTATCCGTGTGGGGAAAATAGACCTGGGTCCGCTTACCCGCCCGCGATGCGCGAAGTCTCGCGGTTCACGTGCAAAATTCTCTCAGCTTGGACAATCTGCCGCCCGCACTTTGTCTGTGGACAAACTGACAGCATTCAGCATCACTTGCCCTGACAGTTCTCGAAACCGTCGCTGTTGATGACGCACGTAGGGATATCCTAAGTAGGCCAGAGGATGTTGCGGTCGGGAGAAACAAACAATTTCATACCACACCGAATCGTCAGCGGAACACCATGTCACTTTGAACTGCTCTTCACCACATTCAACATGACCTGGCAATGTCCCATATGCAAAACCGTAGGTCGCCGTGGGCGACGACTGGTCCAAGATATAAACGATGCGGCAGGGGTTCAGTGACCAGAGGGGACCGGTATGAAACAATACGGCAACCACGGTCCCCTGTTGTATGGGAGCATCTGGCCAGCAAAGTCGGGAAAAATCCTCGGGAAACATTTTCCAAAGTTCGACTGCCCGCCTGGCTCGCCGGAACGTCTTCTGACCGCTACCCAGCTGAACCGCGTATCGGTCAACTGTGAACCCTCTCGGTAAGGTTCCCTGGGTAGCTCCTACCGGGACATAGGAATACGGCTCGTGCCGGACCGCTTTGAGATATTCATTAATGCGCTGTCGCGAAGGTGAATGGATGGTAAACATGAACCTACTGTGAAAACACTGTCTGAATCTCAAGACCTGAGAACTGCCGCTTTTGCACCTGGCACAAAACATCCATTTGGAGATTCATGATTTTCAATTAGTTTTTCTGTTTTGTACAAGCATTTCATCGGAATCCAGACAAAACCGCGTCTCTCCCTCGGAAATTCCTAAGAAACATAGTCAAACCTGCTGCCCGGAATGTCCGCCCATCGAGTCAACTACTGATTGAACAAGAACGCTGGGCTGTTGATAAGAGCCCAGGCCAGATCCTGAACTCCCACCAACCGTGAGTTTATTGTTCGTTTTGCAACCTGTATTAACTCGGCTTCTATACGCTGGACCTCTGAATCAATCGAGCGGTAGTAGTCGGTTAATTCATTCAGTTGCCTATTACTGCGCTGCTGTTCTGGAGTCTTCAGGATTTCCACAATCACAAACGGAAGACTGGAAAACCCAATGGGTCGCGCATCCGTTGTCACGGAGATCCGAAATCTTCCGACTGAATGAAGTCCGTCATAGTGTTGTTGATCAATTTCAAACGTGAGCAGGGTGCCGGTTTTGAACCCGATGTTGGTCTTCATTTCGAAACGCGCCTCGTGCGGCTGATTAACTTCCGGACGAATCCCCCAACCTGAATGCAAATCTTCGTCGATCGTGCCAGACACGTCCCTTCCAGACTGGTTAAAGTCGGCCACTGCACCGGTTAGGACGACCGTTTGTTCTTCTTCGGAATCCGTCATCGAAGTCGCCCGGACTCGAAATCGGCTGATGACAAAATTACCGTCGGGTGCTCGGCCCGGGCCACCCTGCGGTAGAGATTTATCTGGAAGTACTTCCAGTCGAATACCAGTCATGCCAGAAAGATCCGTACGCGCCGTGAACGTATAGGTCTGTTTCCCGTGCGGGCCTGAAACCAAAACAGATCGGTCCTTAAGAGGAATTAGAGTAACTCCCGTATCCGAGTGTAACTCTTCAACCTCAAGCTGTTTCCAGCGTGGTCCCAAATCAACTCGCTTGAGCCACTCAGCCTGGCGCTGGCCCAGCGTGCTTTCGGCTGACTCCAGGCGCAACAAAAGATCTTTTTTCTCCAACGCGGCTTGCTGCAACGCCCACCGGCCCAAATCGATTTCCTCTTCAGAGGGCGGGCGACCCAAAAAACGAAGGTAGATCTCCTCAATCAGAACTGCGTCATCATCTTGTTCGGCCACCAACTTTGCCAACTCATTCTCGGGATCTGCCAGAGCATTGGCGACAGTCGGGCCATTGATCAACTTCATGATGGGTCCCAAAACAACTCCATTGGACCGTTCGCACTCGCAGCTAATTTCACGTTCGGGGCGCCCAAAGTCATCTAGAAATGGTATGTCAAAACCAACGTCAGGCAATTCAGCGGCGCGGAATCCGGGAGGCAGGCCCGGTATTTTGGTCCGAGACCCACTGGCCAGATGGATTGCATCGAAGAGAACCTCGGCGGGCAATCGGCGGGCAACTGCATGTGAAAAGTTCAACTGATCGTCTTCGTTCCAGCGATTTGTATGCACCGCATGTTGATACGTGCGTGATTTGCAGATGACTCGCAACATGTGTTGAATGTCGAATCCGCTGTCCAGAAAGTCTCGCGTTAGCGCAGCTAAAAGTTGAGGATGAGTAGGGGGATTACTGGCACGAATGTCGTCAATCGGCTCGATGATTCCCCGACCGAAAAGATAGCCCCAGAGCCGGTTCACGTAGCTCTTTGCAAAATAGGGGTTTTCTGGAGACGTAATCCAGCGGGCCAGTTGTTGACGTCGCGGAGCCAAATCGGAACCCATATCGGTATGTTGATAGGGGAATCTCGCCTTGGCATCTTCGCCGGTACGATCGTGGCGAATTTCACCCGTTGGCAGATCGTAAACCACTTCAACAAGTGCTTGTTCCTTTTCCACGCTGGTGCCACCTATGGTTTGCTCTGCAAAATTAGGATCGGGCTTGCGACCAACCCTCGAAAAATAACTGGCCAGTTCGTAGTACTGATCCTGAGTCCAGCGTTCAAAAGGGTGATCGTGGCACTTGTTGCAATTGAAGCGGGTGGCCAGAAATAAATGGGTCGTGTTCTCCATTGCTCGGGCAGGATCTCGCCAGATCTTCCAGTAGGAGGCGGCAGGATTCTCCACGTTCGATCCTGTGGCGACGAGAATGTCGTAAACCAGGCGGTCGTAAGACACATTTGAGGCGAGCGCGTGCTTGATCCAGTCTCGCAAGGCCTGCGCTCCTTCTCGCCCCAGGAACTTTCGATTGACTTGCAACATGTCGCCCCATTTATTGGTCCAGTGCTCGATGTAGGATCCGTTGCCAACCAATTGGTCCACCAGCGTCTCTCGTTTTGTTCGCGAGTCGCGGCCATCTGACAAAAAATGGCGTACTTGATCTGACGTAGGTGGCAACCCGGTTAGATCAAGGTAAACGCGGCGCGCAAACTCGACGTCCGAACACAGAGCACTAGGTGCTATCTTCATGCGCTGGAGCTTGTTGTAGATGTGTTGGTCGATGTAGTTGTAGAGTTCTGTTTCGTCCCAGGTGAAACCGTGACGATCGCCCATGACGGTAATCGTGCTGGAAGCATACGCCCCCTGATAACGCGCCAACACAGCGGCTTCACCGCGGCGCAGCAAATGTACCAAGCCGCGAGATTCAGTCTGTGCCACCTCGATATTACCGCTGTCAAAAATGGCTTCAGACGTGACGTCCCGCTGGGTACCGTCCGTGTACGTGGCCAACACAACAACCTGTTGCGTCATGCCCGGCTGAGGCACCACCGGATCACGGGGTAACAACTCGATCTTCTGGACACGCGAAGCAGTGGAATCCAGTCGTACACCCTGGCGAATCCAGTCTCTCAGGAGTTGATAATGGGCATCACCAGGGCTCCGCATTGCTCCGCCCACATGGGGTATGCTGCCGCTTAATTTCAGGAGAATCAGGCTTTGCTCAGGAACGACGCGATTGACCCGACGGGCCGCTAATTCGTCTGTTATTGCTTGATGATCAAAAAGTGGATCATATCCTCGCAGGGAGAGCTTGAATCCGTTCTGGCCATCTTTTGAACCGTGACACGTACCCGTATTGCATCCCATTTTCGACAAGGCAGGCATTACATCCTGGACAAAACTGACTCGATACTCCGCGTTGAGTCCCGATACTCGCACAGGAATCCGAACGGTGCTTCCAGAAAGCTCGAATTCCAGCTCGCCTTGCCCATTCTTCTTGGCTCTTATCCGTCTATGGTCATCGATCTCCAGGAATTCAAGTTCCTGCACCAGAGTCGCTGAACGGGTCACATCAACGGTCTGCCCTGATTCCAATGTACCGGTTATCAACAATTGGACACTGTCGAATGGTTGATCCCAATCAATCACTTTCGGTAACGCTTCGATAGCAATTAGATTTCCGGGTTCGACACCCATTGGAAACCCCAATTCCGTTGCGCCTCCAGGTTGCTCACAGCGTAGATTCCCCATCAGGAACGTCAATAGAAATCCACACACCAAGAGAGCATGGGTGAAAGTCGGCCAGGTGATAGGTGATATGCGTCTCATGGAGCAATAGGTACAGGAACAAACTTGTTTACCAGTCGTCCGGTGGCCGATTCGTGGAGGTAAACTTGGCCATCGAAACCTGCCGAGGCGATGGTTTTTCCATCGGGATTGAAATCCACGGCATAGACACCTGTGACGATTTCTTCCATTTGTGAAAGTTGTTGCCCGTCCTCTGCCCCAAAAACACGGACAACACCTGTACCGTTCAAACTGCTTCCAGCTACGATCCGCTTCCCATCGGAACTGTAAGCAACATCATAGATGCGCCCGGGTAACGCCGGAAACTCTTGAATTAAGTTGTGGTCGTCACCGATTTGCCGGGCTTTGACGCGATAGGTGCGATAAATTTTTGGAATCCCATCGGCTCCGCCGACCAGCAGTTCATCACGAGTGGGGTGACATTCGACCGCCTGCAGCCCACCTTGAAGCGCACCCGGTGTGATACTGGTAATGTTATCCACAAACCGAGCCGTTGACAGTTCTACCAACTTCATCGAGCGATCACGGCTGACCGACACAACATGAGCGCCTTGGATCGAAAACGTTGTGTCCAGCACCCAGTCATTGTGTGCACCATTGAAAAGAATTTGTCTGCCGGTTTCTGCCTCGACAACGCGCACCGTGTTGTCGCTGCAGCCAAAGGCAATGTAACGGTTGTCTGCAGACCAACTGGCTCCGTAAATTGTATCGTAGGTAACCGGCAAGGAAAGTTGTAAGGTTTCTGAGGCGACGCTCCAAACCTGTAACTCACCGAGTCGGCCTGGAGAGCCACCTGCCACGGCAAGCCGCATTCCGTCAGGAGAAAATACGGCCGATTGAATGCGTTCGGACATGCCCACCAGACGACCCACCAGTCCCGACCCGTCTGACTTGTGCAGCAGCACTTCATGGTATCCCGATACGGCCAAAATCTTCCCATCAGGTGAGTGATCAAGAGCCGTAATCACCGGTGCAGTCGCGTACACCGGCGGATGCTCAGAATCCCAGCTCGGCCGGACTGAGTCGGGAGTGTCGTTGTTGGCACCCTGAGCGATCCACTGTCGAATCAGCGAGACTTCCGCCACGCTCAGTGCTGGCTGGCCGCGCGGCATTTCAGCGCCATCCCCGCTTGGCGTGATCAATTGCAGGAGGCGGCTCTGGTCCGGGTAGCTGGGTATGACCGCAGCTTCCTCACTTTCTCCACCGGCCAACAAGTGATTGAACTGTGTCATTTCATAATCTCCGCTGGATTTGGCAGGCTGATGACAACCATGGCACCGGGCGCGAAGAATGGGAAGTATCTGCTGGTAATAGCTGACTTCTGTCGTATTTCTCTTTGCGAACTCAGCGCCGACACCGGTAGACAGTAACGCCATGGAGAAAGGCGCGAAAAACAACAGACACCGTTGAATGGCAACCATGGTGCGCATACCTGATTGCTTGCGAGCGACAAAAGCTTCCAGGGAACCAGCAAATTCAGGCCGCGAACCCACCACTACTACGAAGTTGTTGTGAGCTAACGGTCAGGGATTGTTTAATTATACGTGAATCTGAAGGCGCCAATCAAGAAACCGGTATTCTCACTGTTCAGTCTGGAGCGAACAAATGGTCCTACCGTTCCAACTAATCGGTCTAACAGTAACCACCGGACACAGGAATTCACCTCCGTACTCTATCCCCTTCGGCAAGTTTCCACGCTGACTCGCTCTGAATGCTTTCGCCAAGAGGCTGTTTTCCCCAACGGCTTTCTGCACAAACTGGTTGCCGAAACTGATCCCGAAAAAACTGCCCCGGCGACAAGCAATCCCGGATCACTAATTGTCGCTGCGATCATGCAAATCGGCATGCTCTTGGTCATCTTCAGGCCGATTGTCAAAGCCCCTTTCGGCAGTGAATTCGACGTGGTCCACAAACTTCACGTTGGCACACTCATCCACTTCATCCGTGTGACACTCGGCGAAATCCGGAATGTAAAAACGGATCGGTCCACCTTGTTTATCAGCCAACGCCTGACCGGCAACTCGGTAGATGAAAAAGGCGCGATCCCGAATAGGTTCCAGGGGAACACTTGCGTGAAAATCGTCGCGCGCGGCGTGCAATCCCAAATAGCGGGCCGCGGGTTTAACTCCAACAAGTTGCAGTACTCCGTTTAGTGTGACCGCATCTCCTTGACGCTGCGGATCAATCCGGCTGACATCGACCACCTGAAAAGACTGGTCGATTTCTGCGAAATCTGAAAAAGAGAGTTGGGTGGGGCGCTCAACTTCACCGTCAATCTTAAGAACAAAAGGAGCATTCATAGAACGTTTACCTGGGTGTTGAAACTGGAGGTAAGAAAATTCGGCCGGACCCGCTTCAATTCGTATCATTCCCCGCACGGATTCGATCTGGGGCGGTCAGGATTTTACCACATTCTCCTGCGAGGTATCCACGTGCTCCGCTGGTGGCCGGGGAGACACGGCACCAAAACCGGCAAATGATCAGGGGAGTTCACGGCTGGGCCCTGTTGGAACCAATGTCGTTAGAGCACGTTAGTGTGTGCCCCGACTTTTGCCATCCGTGTATGGAAACGCGTCGATATTTCACAGCTGGCAAGGTCGGCTCGATGCGGACCCAAAGCACATCCTGACCACACCCTGAAAATCCGGTAAGAGGTCAAGTCAGATTCCGGTGGCGCTGGCCATCAAAATGCGCTGATGAAAATGCGCGGAAGCCACCAACTCGTACGAGAGACGATACCCGTCAGAGGACAGGAGTTGCTTTTGACCCCCGACCCCTTCAGCTCGAGTTCAAATTCCGCTACGAGCAGCCCATGCTGTTGCCACAATTGTGGCACAGATAACAATTCCCGTTTCGCACCGTGATCGACCCGCAACTGTCACAACTTGGTGCATCACTTTGAAAGCGAGCAAACTGGTCACTCCGTGAGAGTGTTTGAGACGACGTCTCTGGCGCCATCGAAATACCGGCTCGGTCCAGTAACATGGCATTCGGTAGCTGGTCGCTTTCGCTAGCTGCTCCGTTGGCGGAATCCGACTTCTTGGATTGTGTTTTCAATACTGTCCCCGCGCCCGCTGATGCGGTCTGGACAACTCCCGTTGCCTCTCGATAGCCGGGGATAAATGTCATACCCAGCCAGCGGAAGATATAATCGACGACGCTCTTCGCAATACGAATATCGGGATTGGTCGTGTGTCCCATCGGCTCGAATCTGGTATACGAAAACTTGTTGACCAGCACTTCGAGCGGCACACCGTATTGCAGACTCATGGAAATCGCCGTACCAAAACAATCCATCAGACCACCCACGGTGCTTCCTTCTTTGGCCATCGTGATAAATAGCTCACCCGCTCGTCCATCAGGATATAACCCCACCGTGATATACCCCTCGTGACCTGCCACGTTGAATTTATGAGTCCTCGATTCCCGAGTATCCGGCAAACGCTCACGCCGCGGACGCTTTGCTGGCTGATCCTGTGAGGAGTTGCTTTTTTTCTTGTCGCCTTCCGTCGTTGTTGACAGTGGCTGACTCTGCTTGGAACCATCCCGATAAATGGCCAAAGCCTTGAGTCCCAGCTCCCAACCCCAGCGATAGGCATCAGCGACATCTTCCGGCGTACTTTCCGTCGGCATGTTCACGGTCTTCGAAATGGCACCGGAGAGGAACGGCTGAGCGGCTGCCATCATCGAAACATGTGCGCGCCACTTGATACTACGTTTACCCCCAGCCGGTTTAAAAGCGCAGTCGAACACCGGCAGATGTTCATCCTTGAGTTCAGAAGCACCCTCGATGGTGTCCTTCTTTTCAATATAGCCCAAAATGGATTCAATCTGCGGTTCATCGTAACCCAACGTTTTAAGCGCCAAGGGTACCGTTTGATTGACGATCTTGAGCATGCCCCCACCGGCCAACTGCTTGTATTTGACCAGGGCAATGTCCGGCTCGATGCCTGTCGTATCGCAATCCATCATAAAGCTAATCGTACCGGTGGGAGCCAAGACGGTCGCCTGGGCATTGCGGAAACCAAACCGCCCACCTTGAACCAATACATCGTCCCACAACCGCCGTGCAGACTCTTTCAAGTAATCCGGACACGAATCGTCAATGTGTTCAACCGCTTCTCGATGCATCTGCATGACGTTTAACATCGGTTCGCGGTTCTGATCATAGCGCTCAAACGTTCCCACTGCCTGAGCTAGTTCAGCACTCGTTCGCTTGGCTTCGCCATGCAACAGAGCCGTTACAGCACCACAAAGGCCCCGTGCTGCCGGCGAATCATAAGCCATGCCACTCGACATGATCACACTACCAAGATTCGAATAACCAAGTCCCAGAGGTCGGTAAAGATGACTGTTTTCCGCAATGGGTCCTGTCGGATAACTGGCATGATCGACCAGAATTTCCTGGGCCACAAACAAGATGCGGCAAGCCGCTCGCAATCGTTCGATGTCAATTTTTCCATCCGGGAGACTGAACTTCATCAAATTGACACTGGCCAGGTTGCAAGCTGTATCGTCAAGGAACATGTACTCGCTGCAGGGATTGCTGGCGTTGATCCGACCCGAATTGGGACAGGTGTTCCAGCGGTTGATTGTCGTATCATATTGCACACCCGGATCACCACAGTGCCAAGCACACTGAGCCATCCGATCCATTAACTCTCGTGCCTGATATTTCGGCCCCGACTGATTCGAATTGGTCAGCCATCGCGTGGTCCAGAGCTCGTCTTTTTCCACCGCTTGCATGTAGTCGTCCGTGACACGTACGGAAAGGTTCGCATTTTGAAAGAGAATAGAACTATAGGCTTCGCCATTGAAGTTGGCGTCGTATCGACCACTGGCAATTAACGTATGCGCCTTTTTCTCTTCCTTCCATTTACACTCGATAAATTCCTTCACATCCGGATGCCAGATCTTGAGCGACTGCATCTTTGCAGCCCGCCGCGTCTTACCTCCGGATTTGACGACTGCCGCAATCTGATCATAAACTCGCATGAACGACAGCGGACCAGACGGTTTGCCTCCGCCCGATAATTTTTCTCTGTGCGAGCGGATGGTCGACAAGTCGGTACCGGTGCCGGAACCAAACTTGAACAACATCGCCTCACTTGTGGCCAACCGCATGATGTCTTCCATGTTGTCACCGACGCTCTGAATGAAGCACGCCGATGCCTGCGGAAATTCGTAGGGATTCTGGGGCTGCTTGACAGACTGCGTGGCCGAATTCCAGTGCCAGTTACACTTATCGCCCGTTACACCATATTGATGATACAAACCAACATTGAACCAAACGGGTGAATTAAAAGCACCGTGCTGATGTAGGCACAGCCAACTCAGTTCACGATAAAATCGTTCGCCATCCTCAGCACTTGCGAAGTAGCCGTCCTCGACTCCCCAGTCAGAAATCGTACGAGAGACACGGTGTATCAATTGCCGCACGCTGCGCTCGCGTTCCGCAGTTCCGTTTTCGCCATAAAAATATTTGCTGACAACAACATTGCTGGCCAACTGGCTCCAATCCTTGGGAATTTCGCAGTCTTGCTGTTCGAACAACACACCACCGGTCTCGTCCTTGATCGCCGCGGTTCGTAGTTCCCATTCGACTGTTTCAAACGGATCGCTCACTTCCACTGGACAAAACACCGGCTTGATCTGAAGCCTCACTGCCGGCAACGAAGAATCGTCGGTTTGTGAACCTGTTGCCACAGACTGCACTAATTCCACCGTAGCCATGCATCAGCTCCTTCTGTTTTCGAGAATCCTAATCCTTGAGGATGATATACATTTGTATATCAAATCCATCTGCCCAGCCCCGGATTGCATGTCATTTACTGGAGACAAAACGGAGCCCTTTATCCCAATATCGTTCGTTTAAGTGTAAAAATTCGAAAAACTACAAGATATTGTATTAATTCTCTTTTATACCACAACATTTGGGACGAAGGGCAGAGTTTACTGATTTGTCGTCCCGCGTCAACGACATCTAGAAAATTTTTTCAAAGTCGTTGGTATAAAATGACTTATGAAAATCAAATGGGCAGTAAAAATGCTAGCATAGCAAGCCCGCACCCACGGATCAATCTCGGTTTAAAAACTACGGCATCTTTAAAAAGCGCTAACCCTTTTTTTTACCCCGGTTTATAATCTCAAGAAAGAGCCCGGAAAACTATCAGTCGGCGGCACGTGAGAGCTTTTTAAATCATCTGATGGAAAAGTGGCTCGCGCACTCGAGCCACTTGGGGGCCATGTTCGGGCCTGCTGTCAACCAATCCGCAGAGGCCGGTAGGCGCAAGCTTAACCCAAAAAAACACCCGGAAAAGAGGGTCTAGCAGTCCATCCCAGCTGTGGCAGTTCCTGGATGATTCCTGCGGTCAGCAACACCGCCGCAATTAACTGGCCTGGATTTTGTTCACGAGCACGCGCGTGAACATTTGGCGGTGCCCCGTTTTACGACGTGAATTTTTTCGCCGCCGAAATTTTTGGACCACCAGCTTGTCACCCAGTTGCGCGCCCAGCACTTCAGCCGTGACGCTCGCACCGTCGATGGTAGGACGGCCAATGGTGACGCCTTCATCACCCGAAACGGCCAGGACTTTGTCAAATTTCAACTCGCCACCCTTCGGAATGTCCCGAAAGTCGACGCTGATTTCCTGGCCCTCTTCAACTTTCAGTTGACGCCCATCCTCTTTGATAATCGCATACATGGTGACTTGACCCATCGTCAGTGTGCTCAATTTGTGCCTGGATCCTAGTGGCTGCCAGGGAAAAGCGATCATTTTATCACGAAAATCCTGACTCGTCGAGGGTAAACAGGGGCCATCGACGGCTATCTGGCTTATCGCGGGGTACAAAGGTGTCAAAATTGGCCAGCGACTGGCAACAGCTTGTTTTTTCCTTTTCACCGGAAAAGATGGTCCGGTCGCGGAGCCCATTCAACGAGACTTCTCGACTGCCACCCGTAGACGGACTTGTCCATCGAGAAGATCTCACGGTATGTCTCGAATTCCGGACACTCATTCCTGAGGAGTCACGACTTCGTTACCCTCGCTGTCAAAATACTCCATTTGCAGGAATTCTGGTTCGTGTCCTTCGTTGCCCAGGATATGAACGGTCAACTGGCCTTCGTCTTCGATCTGCGCAAGTTCACGTCGTTTTTTGTTGTTCAAATAGGAAGTAACGTCGTCGGCGACCCGAATAACGACTTTGGTGATCTTCGGGTTTTGGCTGCCCAGAATAAGCAATCGCACGACCTCAATTGCCATGCTCTCGGTTGATTTGACTAAACCTTTTCCCTCGCAGATGGGACAATCACGATAGATGCTCCGTTTCAGACTGGGGCGGATCCGCTGGCGAGTCATTTCAATCAGTCCAAACGGACTGGTACGCAGAATTTTCGTCCGTGCGCGATCTCGTTTTACCGCGTCGCGCAAGGCATGTTCGACTCCCCGCCGATGTTTTTCCTTGCGCATGTCAATGAAGTCGTTGACCACCACCCCCCCGAGATCCCTCAATCGCAGCTGGCGAGCGATTTCGCGAGCGGCGATCACATTGAGCTGAAAGGCCGTTTCTTCTGCTGAATCGTCTGTACGGAAGTTCCCACTGTTGACGTCGATCGCGACAAGGGCTTCCGTGGGATCGATTACTATTGATCCCCCTTGTTTGAGCGGGACTTCTCGCTGATTGATGCAAGCAATTTCCTGTTCCAGATGGTGCTTGTGGAAAAGGGGCTCCTTTCCCTCATAGTAGTGCAAAAGGTTGGTGTGACGAGGCATGACCACCTGAAGAAATTCCTTAGCCCGGTCATGTGATGACAGTTCGTCAATGTGAATAGCGTCCACATCCGCACTGAAAATGTCACGGATCGTGCGAATGATCATGTCACTCTCTTCGTAAATGTCGATCGGTGCCGTGCTTTTTTTGATGCGTCGTACAATGACCTTCCAAAGCCGCAACAGATAAGCCATGTCACGTGACAATTCCTTCTTCGTTCGATCAACTCCGGCTGTTCGCACGATAAAACCCAGTCCCTTGGGCGGGTTTAGTTCGAGCAACGCGTCCCGCAACCGCCGGCGGTCATCCTCGTCATCAATCTTGCGTGAAACGCCCACACGGCCGAGGGCCGGCATCAGCACCAGGTATCTGCCGGGAATGCTGATGTACGTCGAGAGAGTGGGACCTTTCGTGCCGATTCCTTCCTTGATGACCTGGACGAGTACCTCATCACCCCGTCGAAAAATATCCTGAATCGGAGGCTTCATTCGGGGCCGCGCACCCACTCGCTGTCGGCGGCGCGGACGGGCATGTCCGTTACCATCCTCACCTTCTTCGCCCCTTGTTTCACGGCGACCGTCCGACCCACTGGACTGGTTGGGATCATAACCGCCCTGACGAAAATACTCTGCCCCGACGTCGCTGATATGCAAAAATCCATTGCGGCCGACGCCAAAGTCGACAAATGCGGCCTGTATACTGGATTCCAAATTGACAACCTTACCTTTGTAGATATTGCCCACATAGTTGTCCTGGCTGCTGCGTTCAATGTAGAGTTCTTCCAGAATTCCGTCCTCGACAATGGCAATTCGACATTCCTCGGGCTGCGAGACATTGATCAATATTTCTTTTTTCATCATTGGTCCTATCGGTACTTTGTTTGGCAGAGTCTGGCAGCATTCCGCCGCAGGATCATCTCTTGCGTGTCACCGCATGACACGGAATGCGCTCATCAAACATATGCCGCCAACTCCGGCGCGACATTGCGTAGCTCCGCCTTTAAAAAATGGTTTACGTCGCTAGCGTTTTCAAACCGCAGTGCGTGTTCAGCAACCGCCTCACACTGTGCAACTGTTACGCTACGACAAATTTTCTTGATCTCGGGAATGGCACTCGGTGCAACACTCAGGCTGCGGAATCCAAGCCCAACCAATAGCATCGTGTACAGGGTACTGCCGCTCATTTGCCCACACATCGTGATAGGCAGCTGCGCGCGCTGGGCAGATCGGACCGCCATCTGTATCAAACGCAAAACAGCCGGGTCGCCGGCGTTGTAAAGAGACGCCACCTCTTTGTTGGTGCGATCCACGGCCAATGCATACTGGATGAGGTCGTTCGTACCCACGCTGATAAAATCGACTTCTTTCAGAAAAGCGTCCAACATGATCACCGCGGCAGGAACTTCCACCATGATTCCGATAGGAAGATCCTGGTTGAAGGAAATACCCTCTTCCTCCAGGTCCTCCATCACATCCGCGATGACCATTTTCCCCTGTCTTACTTCCTGAAGCGTTGTCACCAAAGGAAACATTACGCTCACATTTCCCAACGCACTGGCGCGAAGCACCGCTCGCAGTTGCGTACGAAACAACGGCAAATTGCGCAACGACAACCGGATGCTGCGCAGGCCCAGTTCCGGATTCTGCATGCCATCATGATGCATCGGGCCGAACATCTTATCGGCCCCCAGGTCTACCGTGCGGATCGTAACTGGTTTATCTCCCATTGCTCGGGCCACTTCAGCGTAGGCCTGATAATGGATCTCTTCGTCGGGCTCCTTATCCGAACTCAAATAGAGAAACTCCGTGCGGTACAAACCTATGCCTTCCGCACCTCGAGTTGCACAAGCGCTGACCTCATGAGGAAATTCGATGTTGGCCAACAACTCGACGCACGAGCCGTCAGCTGTTTCTGCGGGTAAATCTCGCAGCTCTTGAAGGCGAACTGCCAGGGACTCGTGTTGCTGCAACTCGTATCGATAGCGAGCAATGGTCTCTTCATCAGGTTGCAGGATGATTTGGCCATGATCACCATCAATGATTACCATTTCGCCACTTGAGATATCTGACATGAACCGGCCCAGGCCAACTACTGCCGGAAGTTCAAGGGCCTCAGCCACAACCGCGGTGTGCCCCCCGGCACCGCCCATCTCCGTGGCAAACCCGAGTACCTTCTGGCGATCGAGGTTGGCTGTTTCACTGGGCGTAAGTTCGTGTGCCAGAATAATCACCGAGCATGAAAGGTGTGTTAAATCTTCACGGCGATGTCCCAGCAGATGTCGCAGCAGCCGTTTTTCGATATCGAAAATGTCAGAAGCTAGTTCCTGATGGGATCCGCTGTCCAGGGACTGAAAGACTTTGGCGTAACGGCGCAAGGCCTGGCTAACAGCGTAAGCGGGTGAGAAATGTTTGTCGCGAATCAGTGTGTGGAGTTGATCCTGTAGCTGCTGATCATGCAGCATTTGCAAGTGCGCTGAAAAGATAGCCCCACACTGTTCGCCCAGTTGTGCTGAAACCGTCTTGCGGTTCACCTCGATCTCGCGACTGACTGCAGCAATCGCCTTTTCAAGTTGTTCGATTTCATCCTCGACCACTTCGCGCGAGACGAAGCGGTTGGGAATTCGAACACCCTCGTTATCGACGATCAGCGCTTCGCCAAACGCCACACCGGACGAAACGGCTAGTCCTTGGAGTATTTGCATAGGGCCATAAGGCGGTCCAATCTGCGCAGTCTTTCCCGCTGTTCGTTCCCCGTACTACGGAACTCGCTTTTTTCAGCGGGGGTTTTGGCACAGTGCCGCCACGATGGATAGTATGGTTACTAGATGCAGCCCGGTCGTTTGTCGGCTGGCGATGAAAATCGGTAAGCAACAACATGTCACACCAGTGCATCTATTATGGATTAACTTCTTCTTCGGCAAAACCTTTGGCCACCAAATCGGCCAAAGCGTCCAGTGCCGCATCGGCATCTTGACCTGTCGCCTCGATTGATAGCTCGGTACCTTGTGCGGCTGCTAACGTGAGAACGGATAAAATGCTTTTTCCATCCACACGTTCATCACCCCTGACCACATCGATCTTGGACTCAAACTGACTTGCCAGTTGCACAAATAAATTCACGGGACGCGCGTGCAATCCCTGGGGGTTCACAACGGTTACCGCACGGGAGGCTGTCTTATGAGTCATTTCGGTTGGCCACACGTTCCTCTCCTACTAATTTCCAGACCCCAGTTGGGACCGAGTAGTACCCGGAACGTTCAGGAAACAAATTGATTGTTATCCGCTTCTTCCAACAACTGCTGAATGTCTTCTGTCGTCTTCGATTGTTTTAAGAATCGGCAAAAAGTGTCGTCTCTTAATTGACGAGAAATATTTTCGAGGGCTCGCAGATGGTCACCAGGCTGATCAGGGGGCGATATCAATAAAAAGAACAGTTGAACCTTGTCCCCATCCAGACTATTGAAATCAATGCCTTCCTGGCTGACCCCCACAGTAGCAACCAATCGCTCCACGCTGGGGTGCTTGGTGTGCGGGACGGCTATCCCTCGACCAATTCCCGTGCTGCCCAACTCCTCACGCTTTATGATGGCTTTGAGAATACTGTCGTTTTCCTCTTCTCGAATTTGGCCGGCTGCCACGAGTGCAGCAACTAACTCTGCAATAACCTCTTCTTTTGTGTCCGTCTCCAATCCAGCCTTGATCGATCCTGTGCTGACAAAATCGGCAAACTTCATACGGTCTTTCCTTTACTAATTACATAACTAGTCGTGTTTGCGGCGAACTCTCTAAGATGCTTAATATTCCCCACTTGCCGCGTCAGCTTCCCCTGGTTCTGAATCCAGCGGTACTTCCTGATGCTTCAATCCTGTCATTTTATGTCCCTTGAGTTTCTCTTTGTGCCGTCTCAATTGTTGTTCCACTTTATGTACACTGCCGTCGACCGTCGCCATTACACTACCCGCTTGATGCGTAGCAACAAAATCTTGAGCATGTTCAACCGAGACCCGGATTTCCACATGTGGGGCATCTTCATGTTCCAAGTCAACCGTAACGCTGGCTGCCGTCAGCCGCTCAAAAATCCGCGGTAACTTGGAGACTTTTTCAGAAATCCTATGCTGCGCCTGCTGACTCAGGTGACCATGTCTCATCGAGATGCTGATCTGCACCGTGAATCTCCTCCTGTCCGAACCCGCACATCACACCGTCCCGAACGGGAACCGCACGAGCAACGTCAAGTCATTTGACGAAGAAGACGACTATTCTAACCCGCTCCGTCTGGTTGGACAAACGCAAACTTCAAAATGGGCGGGCCGAAACACAAATCGCTAATTTACCGGCCTTTCAAGCAATGGGGAGGGGCCATGCTCGGCAGGGGATTGCTTTCCTCGAGCAAGAACGAGCACCCCGGAGACAACCCACGGACGCTTTCCAGCTAAAAAGGCCGATCACCAGGTGGCTGCGATGAAAATCGTTCCACGAATCCAGAAATTTTGTCTCAAAACCTGCCCGCCGGAAAAACCGGAAAAGAGGACGGTACCGGTCAGAATTACCCATCGCCACCAAACCATCCGGGCTCCGAGTGGCGATTTCCAGCCAGTCTTCCGGAACAGGGTGTAACCGCACAGGAAAATCGTCTCACGATTTTCAACTGAGTAAAATGGAAAAACACAAACACGCGAGCGTCGATGACCTGAAAGTCTTGTCCAAAAGAACCGTCCCGACCAGTTCCTGAACACCTCGGATCCCGACAACGTGATCCAATGATGGTCCTACACGATACCAAACAAAGCAGCCAGGTAAGGCAAGACCTTGAGCCGCAGGGCCTGGATACTGAAGTAACCGAAGAAAGCGGCCGACCAGATGATCATCAAAAAACGCCCCGGGCCGATCGCAATCCTCCGCGGCAGAACCTTGCTGTTGAGGTACAACAACAGAATCGAGTAGACGAACATGACTCCACCGTTCATCGCAGCGGAGGTGACCAGCAGGACCAGCGGCTTGTCGAACCCGACCAATAGAATCACCGTGCCCAGCAGGATCTCGCCCCAGAGAAACAGGTAATACAATTTCGAGAGTGACCAGTTGTCGTTGTCACGGAGGTAGTTGATCTTGACGATGTCGGTCGAGATGCGAGCGGTTACATCCAGGACGCCCAGTTCGGTCGTCAGCAACACGGCAATACCCATCACCAGGAAACCCAGTTTCAGCAGGCCGCCTCCTGTGGCCCGTTCACCGATTACCGTCGCCTCGCCCCAGATGAAGTCCAGGCCATCGCCGTAACGGTCCATGCCCGGTTTCAGCACTCCGTCGGCGTCGTAGAAGACCGAGTAGGTCATCAGCGACATCAGGCACAGGCAGATCACGCAGGTGACAAAGAACGACAGCAGGTGTTCGGTATTCGCCGACCGCCACCAACCCAGCCAATGCTTCCGGTTCTCGGGGCTGTCGGGAAACAGGAACCCGGTGTCGGTGATCGCCTCCTGCTGACCGGTCAACGGGCTGGTGATCCGCCCGATGAACTGGCCCATGCCGTACCCCTTGTCCTTGATGAAGTTGCTCTGGCCCAGGTTGGTCGATCCACCGGCCCCGGCAAACGCCAGCGCGCCCAGGAGACTGATGAAGGTCAACCCGGTCGCATCCAGATCGGGCATCTGCCCGACGCTGACGATTCCAGAGACCATTGCCGTCACGGCATCGCCACGGATCAGGACAAATCCCAGGCCGATCACGATCACCACGATCATCCCGACCAACACCATCTGGATTCGCTCAACGGTGTTGTAGACCACCGGACCGGCCGTCAAAGCGATCCCCACCAGCCACAGTCCGGCGATTCCGAAGTAGGATACATAGCGGGCTTCATACGTCGTCCCGCCATTTTCGCCGACAACCTCGTTGGCCCCGAAGATCAACCAGCTGAGTAATTGGCCAGCCCCGGTAGCCCAGCCGGGCCAAGCCCAGGGCAGGATGTTCAGCAACAGCAACACCCACGCCCAGTGCCGGTTGAGCCGGCAGAATCCTGTGATCGCACTCTCACCGGTGGCCAACGTATAACGCTCAATCTCCATATTTAGAAAGAACTGGGTGATCACCCCGAGAATGCAGGCCCAGAAAAATATAAAACCGGATTTGTAGGTGATGTAGGGCCACATGACGAACTCGCCAGACCCCAATGCCAATCCGGCCAACATGATGCTCGGACCAATCATCTTCTTCCATGAGATCGGTTCGGGCAGATCGCGATACCTCAAAGGTGGCAAGGTGCCGCGAGGAATGACCGTGTCGGGGACCGCCGAATTGGCAGTTGATTGTGGGTGCGAATCGACCATGAAAAGAAAACGACGGTCTAAGTCACTATTCAGAAATCGTTTTGTCCAAGTTTTCCTGAGCGCTCTTCCGATCACCTGACAATCGCGGGGTCCACCGTCGATGCGACCCAGGGCCGGAATCCGTGTGAGAATCCAGTAGCTATGAGCCGGTAGTCGAATCCTTTCTGGCTGGAATGTCAAGCGGTGGCGATTTGTATTGAATCTCTCCCCGCTCAAATCTCATTCGCCAGTGTTGAACCGCCTTTCTTCTTTGGACCGTCGTGTGACGGGGATTGTAAATCGGCTTGACTTCCATGATCCGTTTCAAATTCTCCAGGGCCAGGACCCGGTAATCCATCTCATCATGGTTCAAATATGCCACCAGTTGTCGTGCTCCGTCCTGTTCTAATTCCGGAGCGTCGTAACCGTCCAAAAGTTTAAGGAGTGCGTCAGCATCTTCTCCACGGTGTTTTTCAAAGGCAGCAGCCACCTCCCAAGCAAAATCGCGATCACGGGCCAGCGCGAATTGCAATGATTTAAACAGACTCTCCCACCAAGGTTTTTGTGTAACATCCCTGAATGCCTTGATGGCCGGTTCAAATTCTCCCAGGTGGATCAAACACTCGGTTGCCAAGGCTCGTACATCTTTTCGACGTTCTTCTGAAGTTTCATTCTTCTCCAGCAGCGTCAAGATCAGCGGGCGATTCAGGACGATGTCCCGCTCCAAAGCGACCGCCGCGCGGCGGTCGATCTCTGCGACGTCACGGCCGTTAAGCCAGTTCGGAAATTCTTCGATGGAATCGACTTGGCTGGGAGCCTCGTTATAAAACTGGATCGCCTGGCCAGCCATGACCGTTTGCGGAGGCTGTGCAGCCTCGGTCAGTCGAATGCCTCCACTGATGGGGATGATCCGTACCCCGTCGTGGGCAACCATTGCACGAGAGTCCGTACCTGGTGTGTGAAATCGACGAACCTCGACCGCCAATTCCGACTCGGCATCTACGAATTCAAGCTGGAGCTCCCGATTTGGCAAACCCAAGACCAGTGACACCTCGGCTCGATTCACCGGTGTCAGCACGACACGGCCAAAATGGATCTTGATCTGCGGTTGCTGGGGATCTTGAGCGTGCAGTTGGACCAGAGTGCCGCCAATCAAGGAAGCCCGCAAGCCTGCAGACAACATGATCTGCGGACGGTATTTTGGCAGCGACATCAAACGATCACCGGAGTGTAAAGGCGCGCGCGGAGCAAAACGGTACCAGTTTTTCGATTCGGCGTTGAAATGGACCAGCACCTGTTGGTCGGAAACATACTGCCCCATGGCAATCGGCTCGACCGATTCAGGTTCGGTCTGTAACGGCTCAACAAGGTTCACCTGCTCGATCGGCGACGGCTCTGTCACTTCATTCGTCGTCTCTTCGTTAACCGTGACAACCTCTGAGGGATCGGAAGAAGGGAACGCCAGTTCTGCCGCACTCGATTCTGACGACTGTGAAACCACGTGACTGGCAGGTAGATTCTCTGTGCGATCTGGCTGCTGACCTTCCTCAAGCAACTGTGGATCCCCCAGATTCTCGCTCGGAGGCTGGACTTGATCTTCAGCAACCTGGACTTCTGCCGGTAGGGGTTCTACAAATTGACTCTGTGCGGAACTGAATTCTGCCGCGCCCTTCCTGTCTTGTTCCGTGGAGTCCTCTCTGAACTTGCCACCCGTAAAGGCCACAAGTGCCGGATCCAACATTCCAAACATTGCCAGTCCGCCCAGGGTCAGCACGATCGCCAACAAAAAAACAACCACCACGGGTCCCCAACTTCGTCTGGGTTCTTCACGCAAGTAGTCGGGTATTTCTGCCTTGGATCGCTGCGATTTCTCCACAGCAGTGTTTACTGCGGCAGTACCTGTCGAGAACTCTGCCAAATCCGACTCAGCCTGGAGATCTGTCTCTAATGAGGGATCCTTTTCAATCTGCCTGCCAACGCGATACATGCGCTCCCGTGTGGCAACGCTGACTTCAGCAGGTTCGCCTAGTACTAACGTCAGGATCTGATGGCAGGAGGCGGCTTCTGCCAAATGGATATCCGAGTCCAGACACACCTTCTCAAAATCGGATACGCGCTCATCTGGAAGAGTACTGTCAAGGTATTCCGACACCGTGTTTGTGTCCTGACCAGTCGTTTCATTGAGTTCCGGCGCCGGTAATTTTAATCGTCGAACACACCCTCGCGTTCGATGTGCCAAATCCGTGGCAAATCGACTTCCTTCTATTTTCTGTCCTATTTCATGGGTGTCATCGGAATCAAGTACCTCGTCCAAATACGCCAGCATTGTCCGCAAAGTCAGTCGCATCGCTTCGCTCCCTGAAGTTCCAGAATTGCCGTCGACAGCACCCAGTGTGATGTTGTTGTGACACTCTTATTAGTGAGGCAACGCTGACGATTTCGTACATGATTCCAAAAATAACCGGTCGCTTGAGCCCGGTCGGGAGGACACAAACCGTTACCTGGCGAGGGCTTGGGCAGGCTTGGCTGGGAAGCAGCGAATTGAGGACTTTGCGGTTTGCAAGTCCACCCCTGGATTTTTGTTCCACGAACAAGCCGAGCAACAGTCGGGCGGCTTTGCTAGCGGTGCCAACCGGGGTCGCATGATCGTCGCCAGAAAATTCCGTCTACCCGGAACCTACATGGACCTCGTTCAACAGAACGGCCGGCGGCCCATCAGAGAATGCCAACAGTGCCCCTACCGAAATCAACAAGAAGAGTGCCGCCGGAACCGCCGGATGCGGGTTGGACCAATCGCTCGACGCAGTCGCTGGGCAAGATGACACCGGTGGACGCCGGATTAGTTCCCAGCCGTCGATCGTTCTTCGCCACTGACCAGCTTTGTTTTGCTCCATCGTCCCGATTGAGGCCATGTCCACTGCGGTATCACTTCTGAAAATCTCCAGGCCGCAAGCCGACAGCAGCATGCCCAGCAGGAAACCAAGAGTGAATTTTCGATTAAGCAATTTTCGGATTCTCCGAACTAAAACGATCATCATCTCCAAACGGGATGACATTTCCACGAGAAGCAGACTCCCAACAACGCAATCATGGGACCAAACAGGGCCAAGTCTGGGAACGCCGAAGTAACTGGTTTGGACAAACGACTTTGGAAACACTTGTCCGATCCAAAATGAGAATCGATTGTGGTTTCCGAGCAACATCCTGTGGTCAAGATACCACCGGGTGAACCTGGCCGTCATTTCCGAACTCGGGTGAAGAACGCTCTTCACCATGGCACAACCCGTTTCACCGTTTGCAGATGGAGTAGAGAACCTGCCCGTTTCAAACAGCGGAAACGGATCACTGCTGTTGGTGCGGTCCGCCAAGGCTGATCCCAACCCTGAAAACAAAAATTGTTGAAGATTCGTCCTGAACAACATGTGCAGCTTACACCTCCTGGAAAAGATATTAGCCCGAACGCGTTGCCCTAAATGGCCACCCCAATGCGGTGGGATTTCGGCGTTTGAAAGTGGGCCGCCCGGGTTTGCTATCCGGGTCGACTTTGACCAGCGTTGCCGGGACAAGTCCTGTAGTGCGGTAACTCCTGCAAGTTCGGATTCTCACGAGAACTCTCACGCTTCTCCTAGGTGTTCTAACTCACTCGACTGATGCGGGTTCACTCGACGAAGCACAAGGTCTGTGTTACCGGTCAAACCGGACACATCTTACGGGGTGTTTTGAAAATAAAAGCTTGGGTTGAAGTAGCACGGAGGTTAGAATTAGGAAAAGTTATTTTTTGTGACGACAGATTTTCAATCATTGAACAGGGTTCTGATATCGTGTCCAAATACGCTCGTACTCAGCACCAGATGGTTGTCCAAGAAGCCGAAGGGTACCTGGACCTCATCATGGTCTTCGCCGATCGTTGGCCTGTCGCGCCAGCACTGCGTGACCGACTTGCAGAAAGAACGCTGGAGATACTGGAGAAGGTCGAACACCTCGACATCGAGTTATCCCACGTAAACTATCTGCGCGGTGAAGCGCTCCGCTGCCTGGAAAAACATCGGGAAGCTTTAGTACCTCTACAAGAAGCGGCACAACAAGACCCTGCCAACATTCGTGCTTGGCTCGCCTTGGGGTGGTGCTACAAACGATTGAATCGTATCGATCTCGCTGTGGAAGCTCTCGAAGAGTCCCTGATGGTTGATTCGTCTGGGGCAATCATTCACTACAACCTGGCTTGTTACTGGAGTTTGGCTTGTAACACGGAACAGGCTCTTCATCACTTGGCCGTTGCTTTCGACATTGATCCAAACTATCGCGACCTCGTTGCCAACGAAACCGATTTTGATTCTTTGAGGTCCAACCAGGATTTCCGCATGCTGACCGGCGTGGTGGTGTGAGACTGCAACCCGAATCACTGGGCACGTCGGCGGTGACCCGCTGAAGACGGTTTCACCCGTCAGCTTGTGTTTCGGTGGGGTGGGATGTATTTGTGTCGGAAACGGGGTGGGATGCATTTGTGTCGGAAACGGGGTGGGATGCATTTGTGTCGGAAACGGGGTGGGATGTATTTGTGTCGGAAACATAGTACCGAGCCTCGACGAAACCAACCCACAAAGATTTTATGTCGCGCACTACTAAGAAGGTGTAAAAGCTGGCACCCACACCAACGAGCAGCGCCAGACGTGCGACAGCCGGTAGCGAGTTCAAGACTTCGACTTCTTTCTGCAGAAAGTAAACGAGCACTCCCATCAGGCATGCCGATACGAACGGTCGTAAGATGCCGCTGATGATCGGCCTTCCACGTACTCCCGCCGTTCTCCAGCTGAATAGCGTGTAGGGAACCACGGTTGCAAGCAGCCCCAACGAATAACTTGCGGCAAGCCCTAAGGCGGGACCAGTGGTCACCGAATCCGAACTTAACCCGCAGTAGGCCCCGACAACAAAACTCAACAACATACAACTTGTGACAACCAGTGCTGCTACAAATAACCGATCAAAACGTCCTACTGAAGAAAAAATAGTAGCTGCCATGTTGAAATAACCTTGGACCAGAATCGCCGGTGCGAGCAGTTTCAAGATCGGCCCCGCCTCCATCCATGCACTACCACCAACCGCCAAGATCAAATCTTCGGAAATCAGAAACAGGCCCACTCCACAGGGCAACAGGATGAGAGAAACCATTCGATAGAAGATTGTCACAAACGTTTGATAGAGTGTCTTTTCGTGGGCGGCACGGGACAAAGCTGGCAACATGACACCCAGAACAGGGGCATTCACCAAGTGGATGGGTTTCAGCATCAGTTGAAAGGCTTGCGTGTACATTCCCACCATCGCCAACCCGGTCGGACTACCACCGGCCAGGATCACCAACAATACCTTGTCAAGCTGCTGGCTCAGTCCCAAAACAAAACTACTCAAGCTCCAGTAAATGCCAAGGGGGACGATGCGGGCAACTTTGGAGAAATGCCGTGGCCAGCCGGGACGCCAAGATTCGAAAATCCAGACAAGTGCTGCCAGCACTAACAGTTCCGCATATTGCTGCACAACGAGCGCTCCCACATGATGACCCATCAGGGCGGTGACAATCGCTAGAATGCCACCCACGGTTTGAGCCGTTAGGCGGGCTATCACAAGTGGCTTGAATTTGAGTTCTCGCTCAAGCAGCGCTTGATGTTGAATGCTGAGCGGATACAGAACCACCGTGCCGGACATGGCGACAAACACCCAGCCGGCTGCCGGTGCGCCACCGATCCAGCCTACGAGCAACCCACACCCCGCGACCACTGCGGCAGAAACGAGACCCCCTGCCTGCAGCAGCCAAAAAAAGACGTTGATTTCGTCATGCGATTTCTGCGGCCGCTGCACAGTGACCACATTCAACCCCAGCGTGGACATGGACCGGAGTATGAGAATGAGGGGCAAACACATGCCCAAAAATCCATACGGTTCGGGCCCCATGAGCCGATAGAGCACGGCAAACAGAGAGAAAGAGACGAGTTGAGACGCAATTTGCGCACCCAACAGAAACAGGGTGCCGTGACGAACGTCTCGCTCCAGGCGATAGAAACTAGGCTGCTTCTGGGTGGTCCTTGAGATCGGGATGCGGTTTTCGGACGTCAATTCAAACCACCCTGGAGCTTGTCGTGAAAATTCTAAACAAAGCCCGGAGAGTTGGCGCAGGAACCAAGGTTCTCGACAACTCGCACGTGCAACCCTCGCGAGCCAGCCTGCCCCCTCCTGTTGACCACGCTCCCGCGTCCGAGCCCAGCAAAACCGCTCGGGTGACGGGCATCTCCAATGCCACTGTGAAACACCGGCCTGGGCCCTGCACCCCGGCAGCGAGAATACCTGCCGTCAGCAAGCTGCAGCAAGGGCAGTCAGGACGCGATTGTCTGAGGAAATCCGAGAAGACGTCCCACGCAGGTCCTCACACTTCTCCCTGGAACGGTTTCCGGAAGGCAGCCCCGTCACTTTGGCTTGAAGCTGGCTGCAGGACGGCCGTCGTGGTGAGAGCGGTCAGCGAGCCTGCCACGGAAACCGTTTTTACAGCGCTGTTGTCACCTCTGGCCTAACGATCTTCACTCAATCCTCTGAACCTCAAATCATCTGTGGAACCGGCAACTCCGGATCCTCCTACCTGGAGGTTCACGTCTTGTTCCAATTCTTCAATCTGTCTGACCAACTGGCTGTCTGCTGAACCAGATCGGCTCTCCAAATAGTCCAGCCAGGTGTAGACCGTGGGAGTCATGAACAGGATAAGGGCAGCCGGAGCAAAACAGAAAAACAGGGGGATGGTCAGAATGACGGGAGTCCGATTGGCCTTTAATGTGGCAACCTGCTTGCGGGTTGCCCGAAAATGATCTGCCTGTTCCTGCAGGGGCTGTGCCAGCTGGGTCCCAAGTTGATCACCGTGACCCAGCAGATTGGCAAGTTGACGGGCTTCTGGAATGTCCACCCGGGAGGCAAAATCATTTAAAGCACGTGACAGGCTGCCAACCTCTGCCTGGCGTTTCATAATCTGTAGTTCGGAAGCCAGAGCTGGGGAACTCGTGAGATTACGGGCCACGTGATCCAAACTGGCCAAAACAGGCAGTCCACCACTAAAACACATGCTAAGCATGTCCATCATGTCGGCCAGTCCATTTCGGACCTCGCGGACACGGTGAATTTGGCGGAAGTAGACATAAAGACGGGGTGTCACCGACAGTGCGGCGGCCAGCAGTAAGCCGACGATCAACACGACATACGATTGTGCGGGCGGCGCAAGCAGGGCCGCTGTTAGGGCTAGAATCAATGCCAGGGCCATCACGACAAATCGAATTGCATAAATGTTGTTGCGCGTGCCCGGACTGTACAATCCTGCTCGTCGCAATAATTGGGCAAAATCCTTAGACTCTTGCCGGGATTCAGGAATGACCTCAGCCAAAGTGGGAGTCAGCCTACCGAAAATCCCATCTGGAAAAGCATCTTCCTGATTATCTGTGGGGTTCGCTGGCTCTTTGGCTTGTCGGCCACGGCCAAAAACGAACCTGACAATAATCGAAACGAGCAGAATCAGCCCCAGCACCAGTGCGGCAATCCACCAATGGTTCTGCAACCACAACCAAATTGTTTGCATTGATTCATTCATGTTAGTAATTCAAACGACTCATTCGCCAAATCAGAAAAATTCCAATCACTTGAAGCGCAAGAGAGGCAGCCAGCCAAAAGGGGCCCGACGCGTGGGTTGTAAATGCTTCCAGGTATTCCGGTGAAAAAAACCACATGTACGCCAAACCAAATACCAGCACAACGACAATGGCAGAAGCGGAAAAACGGCTCCCGGCCGTTACCGATCTGACATGGCCATAAAATTCCTGACGGTCACGAGCCGACCGTGCCAGACGTTCGGTGAGTAGGGCCAGATTTCCCCCCGCCGTTTGATGGACCATAACGGCCGTGGCAAACACGCGGAATTCCGGCAAGGGTATCCTCTGTGACATTTGCTCCATGACCGATACCGATGAATTGCCAAATCTCAACTGCGAGGCGCATTGGCTGAATTCGGCGCTCAGCGGCCCCTGTAGTCCGAGGGCAACCGACTCTGCCGATTGTTCTAAAGAGTGTCCGGCCCGGACTTCATCCGCAACCAGTTGCAAGGCTTCTGGCAACTGGTTGCGCATGGTGCCGACTCGTCGCCACCGCAGGTAGGACAACCAGGCAATCGGCAGGACCATGCCAATCAACGCCCCCAGGGCGACTGCCAGCAGATTCTCCGAAATAACGAACTGCACCGCTCCGCCTACCAAAGTGCAGCCCATGATCAAGGTTAAAGTACTGGGTACATCAAAATTGGAGCCTGACTGGTTAACGAGCTGATAAAACCACTGGTCAAATCGCCCGGTATGGAAGGTCTGCTCGCGATAATAGTTTGCAATCTCGTTAGCATCCGCATTCAGTTTTAAACGCCGATCGACCTGATGGTAACGGCCCGAAGAAAGGTCTCGGAACATGCATGCCAGAACGATCACGATCAGCATGCCCAGCAAAAATCCAGTAACAATTCCGATGGTGCCGATCACGATGAATCCTCCTCAAACAGGTCATCCAAAAAATCGTCTTCCGGCTCGTGGTCCAAGTTCTCATCCAATTCCGAACTTAAATCGTCTTCTGAAATATCATGTGTCTCTTCCGGCACCCGAGTCTCCGACGGTGGGGAAAATTGAGCCGCCTGACCCTGGGCCGGTGGTGGCGATTGCAAGTCGCGCTGAACAAACAGACTGTCTGGTAGTTCGACTCCGATTTCTTTCAGCCTGCTGCAAAAACTTGGCTGATATCCTGTGGCAGAAAACGTGCCGGTGGCTGTTCCCTGGTCGTCGAGATGATGCTGTTTGAATTCGAATATCTTTTGTAACTGGTATTCACCTTTTTCCAGTCCCACGAGCTCTGAAATCCCCATCACCCGTCGTACACCCCCCTTGAGTCGCGCCACATGAATCAACAGTGTTAAGGCTGAACTGATGTACCGTCTGACAACGCTGACCGGTAGATCGAACCCGGCCATCGAAACCATCACCTCCAGTCGCGATAAAGCGTCATGGGTATCGTTGGCATGAATGGTCGATAGGGAACCTTCGTGACCCGTGTTCATCGCCTGCAGCATGTCCAGCGCTTCGGCACTACGAACTTCGCCCAGGATAATTCGGTCAGGTCGCATGCGGAGTGAATTGCGAACCAAATCTCGTTGCGTGATCTCTCCTGCCCCTTCCACATTAGGTGGGCGGGTTTCCAGAGAGACAACATGCTTTCTCTGCAACAGCAACTCGGCTGAATCTTCAATCGTGACCAGACGTTCTCCCAACGGAATGAAGCGTGAAATATTGTTCAGTAGCGTCGTTTTCCCGGCCCCTGCACCACCACTGATCAGTACATTCAGACGACCTTCGACGGCAGCGGCAATTAACTGGATCATTTCCGGACAGATGGAACCGAGTTCCGTCAGGTCGTCCATCTGGAGTGGAGTGTGGCCAAATCTTCGAATTGACAAAATTGGCCCACGCAACGAAAGCGGTGGGATAATTGCATTGATGCGCGACCCATCGGGAAGCCGGGCGTCCACCATCGGAGAATTCTCATCGATGCGACGTCCCACGCGAGCGACAATGCGACCGATAATCTGCATCAAATGTTCATCATCAGCGAACATCGTCGAGGTTTGTTCCAACTGACCAAACTTTTCGACATAAACTTCATGCGGACCGTTGACCAGAATGTCTGACACTGCGGGATCCTGCATGTACGGTTCCAGCGGTCCCAGTCCGAAGGATTCGGCAATCAGATCCTCAATCAGACGATCCTGGTCCACTACAACGGAAGGTGGCGGGCGATTCTGCAGAATGCCTTCGGCCAACCTTCGAATGTGCGACTTCAACTCGTCCTCTTCCAAATCGGCCAACCGAGATAAGTCGAGTGAATCGAGTAGTTCGCGGTGAATCGTCGTTTTAAATTTTTGGAACTCCGCTTCTCGAGATGCTGTCGCTACCATGGTGTCACCTGGTTCATTTTCCTTGTCCGTCGTTGCAGAGTCGTGATGTAACAAAGGGGACTTCATGACCCACCGCCCTTACTGTACCAGCCGGATCTTATGAATGTAAATATTTTCAGGAACGCCCGGATCGGTTTCCGCAGTGAAGTGCACCAGAAATGCTGGTTCCACGATCACGCATAATTGATCAGCCGTTCCACCAATATTCTCAGCACTCAAGACCGAAGCGGCTACGAATCCCACAACGTTCAGTCGCTGAAGAAATGGACCCTGGTAGAGCGGAAAAATACGGCGGGTATCAACCGCGTCGTTGGCAACGTCATCAAACGCCTTCACAATCATGTCCGTGTTGGTGGGACTGACGTTGGAAGCCTGTAGTGACAGAGGAGAACCCGGGGTGGCGGGTCCGAATACCGGGCCGGCAAGATCGCTCGGCAAGACTCCTGAGCGCACCAAATCCGGAATGCCTTGTAAATTGAGTGGCAGCGTCTGACCAACATCCACCAGGGCACCATTTGCCAAACCAGAACCCCCGAAGGGACGCAAGACAACCTCCAGTTCCAATACGTTGTTCAAGTTGGAATCTATCCCGCCTGCGGGGCGGTCGGCGAACCAGGCGGACGCTCGAATCGCCAAGGGTGCCAGTGGAGTGGCCACGGTGCTGGTAGGTCGAAATCCAACCACGCGACTGTCCAGGCAGGCTACTCCAACCGTGGTGATATCCGCTGCGTCGTCGAAACCAAAACCGCGCATCAGCATCAAGACGGGATTAGGACCGGTTGCGTAGCGATGGAGTTCGACACGCAATGCATTGTAGGGCGTTTCCGAGAAAAAGACGGGAGACTCCACACTGGCCACGCGACCCGGAATGACGGTCACATTTTTCGAATCCAGTTTTGAACTCGCCGGTGCAACCCGGTTGTTAGCGCGGCGCATCCAATCCACACCGTCTTCCGCCTGGACCTTGTCATCCCATTGTTCGCCGGCGCGATCTTCGAGCAACTGTTCGTCCAGAAGTCGTTCCACCGCGCTCAAGGCCAAAATATCACTTCGACGCTGCATGTCCCGATTGTTGAGAACCAGCCAAATCCAGTTCAGTACCAGCATCACAAGAAACACAGCGGTCATCAGAAACAGGAGTACCAAGAAGGTCAGGGCGCCTCGACGATTCGCCCCTTGCCGGCGAGGACGAAGGTGCCTGGAGGTCATCCATCTGATCCACGGTGGTTGCAAGCAATTCACAGTCCAAATCCCGGAAGGCTTTGATCCACGGGCGTTTGTCGATGCAGGGCAAGTTCGGCTTGTTGGTCATCTCGCCTCAAACGTTCTCGCCTCTCCCGCGTTCTCTGTCCTCAGTGGTTTCCAATTGCCGTCATGGCCCGCTCCGTAAGGCCCTTCTCGGAGAGCACGGTACGCCCCCTGATTTCGTTGTAGTTCAGCAGCGGTTGATCGCTGCTTTTGACCGCTTGTAGGGCTCGATCAAAAAAACTCGTGATTCCATTTTTCTCGAGACTGTGTGAAGTGGAGATACGTCGCCGACTCTCCACCTCTGCCGGCGATTCCTGCCACAGTCGCAAAGCTGCTCGGCCAGCGAAAAGAGAACTGGCCGGATTTTTGGCTTTCGATTCCCGAAACAGCACCGGGGGACGTTGATCCAAAACGGTCTCCGAGACCGCCTGAGAAAAAGCTCGCCGGTTCCGTCCCACAGGCTCCGAAATTTTCGCTGATTCTGGATCTGCCACTGCCGAATCGACACCAAAGTATTGGCCATCCTGGGAGTCGACACGTGACGCCTCACGGGAAGGTCGTGCCCCCTGCAGCGGGCGGGACGCTGGAGTCGATGATTGCGTGTTCAGCTCCGGAGCCGAAGGTGCCGTGGATTCTTTGACTTTATCAGGCCCGAACTGAATGTAAGTCGGTGCCCCACTACCACGGTAGACTTCAACCCGGTACGGTTCTACGGGCACAGGCGGATCGAGTGGTGTGGGTGGTGTGGGAATCTTTTTGAGTTTGACCAGTTGATTGGGATCCACAATGTCGTCCTGGGGACCGACCCCGGCATGGGAGCCAACAATGCTGACACTCAGCGTTCCCATTTCTTCGGCCAGTGTCAGTTCGTTGGTCTGGTCAGGCGTTACTTCAACTACAATCGTTGTTAAATCATTCAGGTTGTTTCCACGCGGCCCTTGCGGAGGAATGACCACCGCCAGCACCCGGACGTTTTGCATCAAGGGTTTGGTAAAGATTCCAGGTAAACCGGGTTTCTGAACTTCCGGATGGTCCGACTCTACGGTGAGAGAAATATCGACGATCGAATCATGGCCGATGATGGTACTTCCGTACACCAAGCCCGCCACTTGTATCGTTTGAGCACGCTTGCCTTCAGTGATGCGCTCTGGAACGCGTTCAATGGGGTTTTCTCCAATCGAATACAGCATGTCCTCCGTGATTATCGCTCCTGCCGGAACGGTTTGCTTGGTGAACCTTGCTACCGCGATGTTCACATTCGTCAGGTATCCAGTTGGGGAAGGTTCATTCGGCTTCAGTTCAGCAAGCTCCAACGCTCGCCGGTCGATCTGCTCCCGTTGCCTGAGATTCACGCGGGCAACGACAACCTGAATTCCTGGCTGTTCCACCGGTTCAGGACGCTGGGCCATCTGCTTGACCACGTATGCAAACACCAAGCCCCCCAAAACGGCCATTACGAGGAGCGCGATCGTACCAGGGCTAATGAGTCTCACGAATTAGTTCCTTAAACTGACTGGTGGATTCATGTGGATCAAAAGGCCAGTCCGTTCCTCCTGCTACCTGCATTCGTCCAGGAGAAACACGCCCCTTACTCCACCCGCATCACGAACGTTTGTTGTAAATCAGTTCCTGCAATTGTTATGCCAACTAACGAAAGTGCGTTGGGGGCCACCTGGGCGGCCCCTACTCGGACGGTGACTGAAACTTTATCGCCAGTTCTGGCTTGGTCTAACGGAAATTTCGACACCGGCTGATCGTTGACAAAAATCAACAGCTGGGTGTTTTTCTTAAACGACCAGCCCTCCAATGCATTGTCCACTGATCTCCGCACCGAACCAATTGTGGCACCCGGTAATGCCGCTTGTCGGACCCCGGAATGAGCCGCAGCGCTTATGGCCTGAGATCCCAGCAGCAGCATGCTGAATTGCACAAGCGACAGCCCCGCCAGCAGCAGGATCGGGAGGGTAAGTAACATCTCGACGGTTAACAGGCCACGACGTGCGCTGGACTGCTTGTTCGGTGTTAAATTGCGGTCCATGATAGGTTCTACTTCCGTCTGCCGGTTAACGTTTTTAAGCCGCCACGGCCTGACTTCATCTGATGGCAATCCGGCCCCCGGGGAGCACAACGTTTCAGTGCAGGGTTAATTCAAAAACTTGCCCACCCTGGGACATTGTCAACCAAGCTAATACGATCCAAGTGGCCAGCGCCACCGGCACGGCAAAGGGTAACACCCGCTGTGGCCGCAACCGTTGCTTACCCGAACGTCCTTTCGCCAGATAGTTACGCTGGACCGAACTTACTCCTTTCGTTGCCGCAACTTTGACCATAACGCCCAACGCCAGTACAGCGGCCAAAAACACACTCACCACAAATACGTAAATCAGATGAGTTGGTCCGAGCCAGGCACCTAGGGCAGCCAACAACTTGACATCACCCATGCCGCTACCACCCAGCAACCAAGGTAAAAAAAGTAAGCCAAATCCGACCAGCAACCCGGCAAACGACAACAAAATTCCCCATCCCTCAAAAAACAACGCGTGGAACAAAAGACCGAAAACAGCAGCGGGAACCGTGAGGTGGTTGGGAATACGGTGCAGCCGAACGTCCACCACTGCCGCCACTGCTGCATAACAACTCACCACACTAATGAAAGCGATCGAGGTGAGTGTCATCGAGTTGCAGCTCCTGGGCCATCTTTTGTTAAGGCAGGCTTCGTTTCTTTCTCTTCATTCAAGCCAAATTCGCTTCAGAAGATTGTTGAATTACCTAGTCGTCTGTAGTTCCTTTTCTGTACTGGCCCAAGTGCTGAGCAAGCTGTCTCTACATAAAACAATAGGTCAAAGGATCTTTTGGCTGCCAATAATGACAGAAGTCACCCGATCGAAAACGATTGGGTGACTTCCTACCAGAATTCATCTAATCACTACTATCAACAATGAACCTACGAAGGAGCGTCCACGTCGAGTAGGAAGTTGCCAGTTTGACCGTTGAAGTTGTCATTTCGGTTACAATCCTGAAAGACGGCCGAATCAACGAAGAGCGAATTGCTGGCACCCTGGTCATTTGTATCATGCACTTCGATCTGCAGTGGATGCAAGACTGTGTAGGACTGATCCAAGGCCAACATGGCCTGTGCCACATCGCCCAGCTCATCAATGATTGCATCGCGGACAGCCGCAACGCCCCCAACAACGCCAATCGTCAACAACGTGACTAACAGAATCCATTCAAATGTGAGAACACCTTCGTCCTCATTCCAAATTCTTTGCAAGATTCTCTTCACGGATGACTCCTTTAATTAACGTTTCAAGACACGAGAAATGGAGGACGGGTCGACAACGACCCACTGAAGCATCTCGACCTTCAAAGACACCGTTTTCCGTCCAGTCTAAAACGCATTTTCTGTGCCCATGGTGAAGAAAATAGCGGGCAAGAAATAGAATCACCCTCCTAAGACGTTGCTGAGTTGAACTTTAGTTCAATTGCTTCAATTGTTTCTGGATTCGGTGGCGAAGCGGAAGTACATAGACCGTAAAACATGGGGGCCGGTTGTAACGATTCTCCGTTTAAGTTTCTAAGCGTGATGCCAAGATTGTTGATCCACTTTAGCAAGGAAAGCAGATGCTGTGCCGTCACCTGCAATACGAGAAAAGGAAATCTTGGTTGTTAGAGATAAGTTACAAATTGAAAACAACTTGTGACATCCAGGTGGGAATACTGAAATCTTGCCAGACGACCAATGTCTGTTGGTTTTTGGCAACGATCGTTGTGTGAAAATTTGTAACCTGTGTATGCGCGGGTGAATTTATCTGTCCAAAAAAAACCGCAGCGCGGACGGCCGTCCGTGCTGCGGAGTCACACAAAAAGCATACCGGAAATCCCCGTTAGGATACATTTCCAGCCACATCACCCGTATCAACACACCCCCCCTTTGGTGTCCACTGCAGACCTGTTAACTCGAGTGCGTGAGGTATGAGAGATGATCAGTGAGACTACGAAGGAGCGTCGTAATCCAGTATCGGATTGCTGGTCTGACCCAGGAAGTTTCCGTTACGGTTACAATCCTGAAACACCGCCGCATCAATGAAATTCGAGTTGCTCGCACCCTGGTTGAGGGTGTCGTGCACTTCGACGATGAGCGGATGTAACACGGTGTACGATTGGTCCAGAGCCAACATGGCCTGAGCAACATCACCCAATTCATCAATGATTGCATCACGGGCTGCAGCAACTCCGCCCACGACACCAACCGTGAGCAACGTCACCAACAAAACCCACTCGAAAGTGAGTACACCCTCATCCTCCATCCAGATTCTCTTCAGCATCGTCTTCACAGGTAACTCCTTTACAACGTTAAGATACGTATTTAACCCCGATACGGCGGTCCAACGAACAGGACCTGCCTGCCGCCATGTTACGAGCAATTTTGGGCTCGAAGAGGCGATGTGCCACTTCCCTTATTTGCACAATTCATACCACTTGCGTAAATGACCTTATCCTTCTAAACCAATGACTCAGGTTCCCAAATGATAATAAGACTTTAAGGCCTGTCAATTGTTTTTCTCTGAATTAGACGCTTGAAGAATTTCTGTTCCGTGTTCGGAACACATTTATTGGAGCTTTAACAAAGTGTTCAGTTCGATGAACACTCAAAACGTCCATTGCGGTTGAATTGGGTTGTGACCGCGAAGATTTCAACGGGTGTGGGAGATCATTCGCTACGCACAGGGGCAACGGGGGCCGCAGCAGCAAGGCGAACCAACAGGCTACGCTGATCCTGGTAGATGATTTCCGCGCGTGGATGGCGCTCGATGGAACGTCTCAACATTTGGTTCCGCCCGCGACTTAATAACAAGTAGTCCAATTGGTAGTGATCGACCAAAGAAAGCCAGTTGGGATCCCCTCTTAAAATCTGCAGATAATCATCCCACACTCGCTGCGAAACGAGGTGGACATGAGAGTAGACCAGAGGCCGTAGGGATGTACCACTTTTCCAGAGAATGTAATCCGCCCAATCCAGGGGACAAATTAGATTGCCTTTGTCACCTTGCTCGGCAATGCGATCTGCCACGTAAAGCGGCGTATTGTCCACAGTGATCGCTCCAATACCGCGCTGCTGACCCGAGATGATGGCTTGACTGGGTGGGGACCAGAGTAGTGTGACAAACACACAAGCCAACGCGAACAACGTGCGCATTGTGTTGCGACTGGCGATGGGATAGTTCCAATCCGGAACCGATGTACTTGTCGATCGACGAGGCGCTCGACATATTACCACCCAGGGCCAAATCAGCGCCCACCATGCCAACATCCTCATCGATAACAGGGCCAACAAGGCAAAGACGAATAGTAATAAAACTTCGTAGGTGTCGAGTCTTCCCTGAGAACGGCAAAGGATCCAAGCCGTCAACAACACTGATAAAAAAAACAGGCTGCCTCCCAAACTCTTGATTACCAGGGGCTGCCATTCAGTGATGTTGTCCAGGGCGGGACTGAATCCAAAACAGGCAACTTTCCACAACAGAAACGGCCCCAGTGGATTCACGCAGGCGGCTAAGCAGCAGGCAGCCACCAGCAACCATCGATAGCGCGTCCTGGTGTCCGCCAGGATAGCTGCCCAACCTTTTTCTCGCCAGGCATCCCAACTGTGGCCGATCGCGCAGATACCAAGGGTGGCCAAACCGAGCACGAAAGAGCCGTGCAAATTCGCCCAGACGATAAACAGCAACGGCAACCACAGAAACGGATGTCGGCGTTGTGGAACGAGCGAGGTGGCTACCAGGACCAAGGGAAAAGCGGCGGTCCCGAATAACTGGGGGCGGATGGTTCCTATTTGCGGAAGCGCTACCATGTAACTCAAAGCTGTTCCCAAAATCGCAAAACGTAGCTCTACCCCTCGAAGTCGAATGGCCCACATCAACAAGCCACTTGACAACAGTGCCAAGCCGGCATGGCCAAGGACAAGACCTTCGTATCCCAGCCATTTCCAAGTCAAAAACCCGGTCACCTGAGCCAACCAGGGAACGTTCACAAAGTCCGCCGCAGGAAGTGCTGTTTCAGCCGAAAAAGGGTCACTTGACGGCAGGCCATGACTCATAATCAAACGGCCGTAACAGAGATGGCCCCATAAATCAGTGTGATTCAGCCGGTGCAGACTCGTCAATAAAAACACCAGGCAGAGCACGATGACAGCCGCCAGAGCGGCCGCAGTTGTCTCGGGGAAATACGGAGAGGAGGGAATCGGGTGCGGAATCCGTGGTGGGTCCTGCTGGGCCGCATCCCGTAAGTCAGGTGGAAGGTCTGTATCTCGTGAATCCATTTCTATTCCAAAAGGGTTTTCTTATTCACGAAAACGAACATCGGAATGACGATGACCCGCCAGCAGACCATTTACTTTACCGATTTTTATTTTTTCTGACACCGCTCTGACTGATCGTACTCATTTCCGCATTCGATCTTCCTGGTTCGTTCTTCCGGACAGTTCCTCGAACAAAACAACATCCGGTTGTGGCTTGTTGACTGCAACAGCAACTCCAGCAATCTAGTTGGTAGAGGCCTGAAGGAAAAGATGGAAACTTCAGGGCCGACTCGCACAGTTCATTGTCCGATTTAATCCCGGGGTGTGTCCGGCAGAGATTGGCTCTGTCCTGACTGCAAAGGCGAATCAGGCACCATTGAAATTCCATCTCGCCATGCCTGATAGGGATCCTTGGAACGCCACAGACATAAAGCCCGCCCCGCATGCGTGAAGGGTCCGTAATTCTGCAACAGCGTTTCATTGTCAACCTCCTGCACTGCACGCACCAGCCACTGTCCAGCATTAACGACCATGTTAC
>Ga0310121_10000077_pt1 | contig 91893 bp, 90 predicted proteins | sample CB27_Tmax_986_MG_FD_203504 | JGI IMG/M metagenome (GOLD analysis project Ga0310121, IMG submission 203504) | Marine microbial communities from Western Arctic Ocean, Canada - CB27_Tmax_986 | ecosystem: Environmental > Aquatic > Marine > Oceanic | place: Canada: Western Arctic Ocean | collected... | reverse complement strand
GCCGCCGGGGCGCGGGTCGTCCTCTGCGGCCCGGCCACGCTTCTGCCGCGCAGTTTCTCGGACGCCTTGGAGAGCGAGCCGTGCGAAACCAGCACGGACTTGGACGGCGCCATCGCGGACGCGGACGTGGTGATGGCCCTCCGCATTCAGCGCGAGCGGCAGGAGCAGGGCTTCCTGCCGTCGCTGCGCGAGTACGTCCAGCGCTACCAAGTCACGGAGGAGCGGCTCGCGACGGCCCAGCCCGGGGTGCTCGTGATGCACCCGGGCCCGATGAACGAGGGCATCGAGGTCGCGCCGGATGTCGTGCGTGGCCTCCGTTCGGTGGTGGAGGAGCAGGTCGCAAACGGCGTCGCCGTAAGAATGGCGATTCTCTATCTCCTGGCCACGGCGAGGCCGCGATGACCACGCTTCTGATTCGCGGCGGTCGGGTGATCGACCCCTCGACGGGGCTCGACGCCCAGGCTGATCTCCTCGTCGCCGATGGCGCCGTGCGCGAAATCGGCGAGGGGCTGAGCGCAGACTCAGCGGCGGTCGTCGACGCTACCAGTTGCGTGGTCGTGCCCGGGCTCGTTGACCTCCATGCGCACCTCCGCGAGCCCGGTTTCGAGCAGAAGGGCACGATCGCCACCGAGACCGAAGCGGCCCTGCGCGGCGGCTTCACGACCGTGTGCGCGATGCCCAACACCGAACCGCCTCCCGACAGCGCGCCCGCCGTGGAGTCCCTGCTCGAACGCGTCTCGCGCGATGCGCGCGTACGCGTCCTGCCCGTGGGATGCACGACCGCGGGGCGCGCGGGCAAGCGGCTGGCGGAGATCGGCGAGCTCGCCACCGCCGGGTGCGTCGCGATCAGCGACGACGGCAGCCCGATCGCCGACGGAGGCCTGATGCGCAGCGCGCTCACCCTCGCGGGCGCGCTCGGCCTGGCCCTGGCCGAGCACTGCGACGACCCCGCCCTGAGCAGGGCGGGGGTCATGCACGAGGGCGCCGTGAGCGAGCGCCTGGGGCTGCGAGGGCAGCCCGCCGCGGCCGAGGACGCGGCCATCGCCCGCAACCTTGCCCTCTGCGAACTCACCGGCTCACGACTCCACGTGATGCATCTGACGACAGCGGGCGGGCTCGATCTCGTCAAGCGGGCGAAGGAGCGGGGGCTGCCGGTGACCTGCGAGGTGACGCCGAGCCACCTGTTCCTTACGGACCGCGCGGTGGCGGGGAACAGCGAAGGGCCCGCCTACGACACGAACGCGAAGATCAACCCCCCGCTGCGCACTGAAGCGGACCGCCGCGCGCTCCTCGCCGGTGTGAACGATGGAACCATCGATGCGATCGCCACCGACCACGCGCCCCACGCCCCCGCGGAGAAGCTGCAGGAGTTCGATGCCGCTCCGTTTGGCATCAGCTGCGCCGAGACGGCGCTCGCCAGCGTGCTCACGCTCGTGGCCCGCGGCGAGCTCGAACTGGCCGCCGCCATCCGTGCCCTCACGGAAGGTCCCTCGCGAGCGTTCGCACTCGCTGACCGGTTGCCCGGGATCGGAACGCTCGCGATCGACGTGGCGAGCGACATCACGGTGTTTGACCCGCTTGAGACGTGGACGGTCGACCCCGCCCACTTCGCCTCCAAAGGACGGAACACCCCGCTCGAAGGCACGGAGCTCACTGGTCGGGTACGGGCCATCGTGGTCGCGGGCGAGCTGCGCCACGCGACGGAGGCCGTGGGTGCCTAGCGCACGGCTCGTGCTAGCGGACGGAAGCGTCTTCGAGGGGCGCTCGGTCGGGGCCCCGGGCCGCGCCGATGGCGAGGTCGTGTTCAACACCTCGATGACGGGCTACCAGGAGATGCTCACAGACCCCTCGTACGCGGGCCAGCTCTTGGTGCTGACCTATCCGATGATCGGGAACTACGGTGTCGACGCCGCTGTCGAGGAGTCGGACCGGATCCAGCCGCGGGGACTGATCGTGCGCGAGGTCGCGCCCTACGCGAGCCATCTCCGCTCTGCAGGCGACCTCGGCGGCTTCCTCGCGGAGCGCGGGATCGTCGCGATCGATGGCGTGGACACGCGCGCGATCACCCGTCGCATCCGGCGCGAAGGCGTGATGCTCGGAACGATCACGACGGAAGAGGACGGCGACGAAGCCCTCCAGCGCGTACGTGCCCTGCCCAGCTACGACAACGTCGACTGGGCCGCGCAGGTGACCACGGCCGCGCCCTACGAGTGGGCGCACGAGGCAGCCGCCACCCCAAAGTTCCGCGTTGCGCTCATCGACGGCGGCGTCAAGCGCAACATCATGCGGTCGCTGGCAGTCCGGGGGTGCGCAATCTCCGTCCTGCCCGTTGATGTGGCCGCCGCCGCCGTGCTCGCGCTCCGACCCGACGGTGTGGTCTGGTCGCCAGGGCCCGGCGATCCGCAGGTGCAGACGCAGCAGGTGGCGGAGGCCCGCCAGCTCATCGGCGCGGTACCGCTCTTCGGCATCTGCTTGGGGCACCAGGTCATCGCGCGGGCCTTGGGAGCAGGGACCTTCAAGCTGCCCTTCGGCCACCGCGGCGGCAATCACCCAGTACGGGACGAGCGCAGCGGCGCGGTCACAATCACCGCGCAGAACCACGGCTACGCCGTAGCACCCGAAGGCCTGACGGAGTCGGCCGAAGTGAGCCACGTGAACCTGAACGACGGCACCGTCGAAGGGATCGTCATGCGCGACGAACCCGTGATGGCGATTCAGTATCATTCCGAAGCGAGTCCCGGGCCGCTCGACAGCATGGGGATGTTCGACCGCTTCGTGGAGATGATGAGCAACGTGAGCAGCGGGCGATGACGCGCACGACGGCCCTCCAGCGAGCGACGCCCGCCGATGCGCCGGCGATCGCCTCGATCGCCCACGCCCTTCGCGACGAACCGAACATCGGCCTCCCCCCTGCCCTCGACGGACCTGCTGCGGAAACCTGGCTGGCGCAGATGGGCGACCGCGGCGCGGTCGTCCTCGCCCTCGATGGCTCCATCCCGGTCGCCTTCGGCGCCCTCGAGGCAGGCCCCGGTGAGCCCGAGACGGGAGTCCTCGGCGTCTGGGTACTGACCGACCACCGCCGGCGGGGAATCGCTACCCAGCTCGCGGAGGAACTGATCGAACTCGCCCGCGATCTCGGCTACCGGCGGATTCGCGGCCGCTTGCCCGCGGAGAACGAACCGGCGCTGAGCTTCCTCTCCGGCATCGGCGCGATGGTGCCCCTCCGCAATCCCGACATGACCTTCGAGCTCCCCCTCTAACGTGGCAACCGCGCAACCACCGCGACGGCCACTGCCCCCACCCGCCCGAGGCGGGGCACTGCCGCGCGGCGCAGGGCTACGGCGGCGAAACGCGCCGTTGCGCCCCCCACGCCCGCCCTCGGGCTGGCCGGACCCGGTGCTGGCGGTCGCGGTCACCGCCTGGACCACCGCCCTGATCGTTCTCGCGGCGAGTTTCGTCGGCGAGAACATCCTCGGTGGCGACGCGGGCCGGTTCTGGGCTCGCGTCTTCGCCGGTGCCCTGGGACTCACGGGCCTCTTCCTCACCCTCCTCGCGCTCGGCCTCATGGGCGAGAACATCCGCGACCGCAGCCACTACGTGGTTCCCATGATCGTTGGCCTGGGGGCCGGCGTGTTCGAGGGCATGCTCCTCCTCAACGGGACGATCGATCTCACCATCCTCGCGCCCCTCCTCCTCCTCATCCTCACGCTGCGCCCCGTGCGCCGGGGAATCAGCCGGATCGCCCGCCGGCAGCCGGCCGCCGCGAGGTAGCGGGACGATGCGGATCACCCCCAAAGCCGCGACCTCGAGGCCAGCGGTCGAAGCGATCCGCGCCCGCGGTGTGTCGCGATGAAGCCCGAAAGCGTCCTCATCATCGGCTCGGGCGCAATCGTCATCGGACAGGCCGCGGAGTTCGACTATGCGGGCACCCAGGCCTGCAAGGCCGTCCGTGAGGAGGGAGTTCGAAGCATCCTCGTGAACTCCAACCCCGCCACCATCATGACCGACCTCGACATCGCCGACGCCGTCTACATTGAACCGCTCACCGTGCCCGTGATCGAACGCATCATCGAACGTGAGCGCCCGGAAGGGCTGCTCGCAACGCTCGGGGGACAGACCGGGCTCAATCTCGCGGTTGACCTCGACAACGCCGGCGTTCTCGATCGCTATGGCGTGCGCCTCCTGGGCACACCCCTGGAGGCGATCCGGCGGGCCGAAGACCGCGAGCTGTTCAACGCGCTCCTCGCGACGATCGGCGAACCCGTGCTCGAAAGCGAAAGTTGCACGACGCTCGAGCAGTGCGAGGCCGCCGCGGCCACCATCGGGCTGCCCGCCGTCGTGCGCCCGGCCTACACCCTCGGGGGAACGGGCGGCGGGATCGCCCGCACACCCGAACAGCTCAGCCTGATCGCGGCGGGCGGGCTCGCCGCCAGCCCCATCTCGCAGGTGCTCATCGAGCGCTATCTGGGTGGCTGGAAGGAAATCGAGTACGAGGTGATGCGAGACGGCGCGGGCAACTGCGTGACGATCTGCAATATGGAGAACCTCGACCCCATGGGCATCCACACGGGCGACTCGATCGTGGTCGCGCCCTCGCAGACGCTCAGCGACAAGGACTACCAGATGCTGCGCTCGGCCTCGCTCCGCATCATCGCGGAGCTCGGGATCGAAGGCGGCTGCAACATCCAGTTCTCCCTCGCCCCGCGCAAAGATGTACGCGATTGGGAGGGCGATCCGAACGATCCACTCCCCTACTACGTCATCGAGGTGAACCCGCGCGTTTCTCGCTCCTCGGCCCTCGCCTCGAAGGCGACCGGCTACCCGATCGCGCGCGTGGCGGCGAAAATCGCCTGCGGCAAGACCCTCGACGAGATCCCGAACGCGGTCACGCAGCGCACCACCGCCGCCTTCGAGCCTGCGCTCGACTACTGCGTGGTGAAGATCCCGCGCTGGCCGTTCGACAAGTTTGCGCTCGCCGATCGCCAACTCGGGACCCAGATGAAGGCCACCGGCGAGGTCATGGCCATCGACCGCACCTTCGAGGGGGCGCTGACGAAGGCCGTCCGCTCCCTCGAGTTCGGGCGGCGAACGCTGCTCTGGGAGAACCCCGCCTGGATCACGGAACCGATCGACCTCGGCCCTACCGACACTCGCTTGTGGGCGCTGATGGCAGCCCTCCGCCGCGACCGTCCGCTATCCGAGATCGCCGCCGAGACTGGTGTCGATCCGTGGTTTCTTGATCGCTTGCAGCGGCTCGTGCTGATGGAACGGCGACTCCTCTCGGAGCCCCTCGGCCATGAACTTCTGCTCGCGGCGAAGCGCATGGGCTTTAGCGACGAAATGGTGGGCCAGCTCGCAGACCGGTTACCCGAGCAAGTACGGGAGCTACGCCAGCAGCTGGGGGTGCGGCCGGTCTACAAGATGGTCGATACCTGCGCCGCCGAGTTCGATGCGATCACGCCCTACTTCTACTCGACCTACGAAGAAGAGAACGAAGCCGTCCCTCATCCGGGCGAATCGACAGTGGTGCTCGGCAGCGGGCCGATCCGCATCGGCCAGGGAATCGAGTTCGACTACGCGAGCGTGCACGCTGCCTGGGCCCTGCAGGGGGCCGGCCGCCGGGCGATCCTCGTGAACTCGAACCCAGAGACCGTCTCCACCGACTTCGATACCAGTGATCGCCTCTACTTCGAACCCCTCGATGAGGAAGCCGTCCGCAATATCCTCGAGAACGAAGCCGGGGAAGGGGGCGACTCGCCCAGCAGCATCGTCCAATTCGGTGGGCAGACCGCCGTAAACCTCGCCGAACCGCTGCGCCGTGCGGGCCAGCCGATCATTGGCTCGAGCGCGGAGACGATCGACACCGCCGAGGACCGCGAGCTCTTCGAGCGCTTCCTTCAGGACCTCGGCATCCCCCAGCCTCCAGGGGCGGCCGTCCGCACCCTCGAAGAAGGCATGAAGACCGCGCAGCGAATCGGCTATCCGGTCCTGGTGCGCCCCTCGTACGTGCTCGGCGGCCGTGCCATGGAGATCGTTCAGAACGCCGGCGAGCTCGTCGGCTTCCTCGCGCAGGCTGCCGAAGCTGCCGAGGGGCGGCCCATCCTCATCGACAAATACCTCGAAGGCCGCGAGGTCGAAGTCGACGCTATCTGCGATGGCGAGCAGGTCCTCATCCCCGGCATCATGGAGCACATCGAGCGCGCCGGCGTCCACTCCGGCGACTCCATCGCGGTCTACCCCCCTCTCCATCTCGACGCAGACGAGCGCGCCCTCGTCTGCAGCTACACCGAGCAGATCGTGCTGGCCATTGGCGCGATCGGCCTCACCAACATCCAGTACGTCATCCTCCCTCGTGGGCCCGGCCAAGAGGCTCAGGTCTTCGTCATCGAGGTCAACCCGCGCGCCAGCCGCACCGTCCCGTTCCTTTCGAAGGTGACGGGCGTGCCGATGGTGCGCCTCGCGGTCCGGGCGATGCTGGGCGAGACCCTCGCGAGCCAGGGCTACGATGGCGGCCTCTGGCCCGAGCGCGATCTCGTCGCGGTCAAAGCCCCAGTGTTTTCGATGTCCAAGCTCGCCCAGGTCGACACCTACCTCGGCCCAGAGATGAAGAGCACCGGCGAGGTCATGGGGATCGACCACAGCTACGAGGCCGCACTGGCGAAGGCGTTGGTCGCCGCCGACCTCTCACTCGAGCCGGGCACGCCCGTGCTCCTTTCGCTTAGCGACCGCACCAAGGCCGAGGCCTTGGCTCTCGTCCACGGTCTGCATGAATCGAACTGCCCCCTCTACGCAACAGAGGGCACCGGCGCCATGTTGGAGGCGCTCGACATCCCCGCCACCGTCGTCACGAAGGTCCTGAGCGGCTCTCACCCGAACGTCGTCGACGTCATCAAGGACGGCACGGTCCGTTGCGTCGTGAACACGCCCGAAGGTCGGCTGACCGGTTCGCTCCGAGATGGCTTCCACATCCGCCGCGCGGCGGCCGAGCAGCGGATTCCGTGCTTCACCTCGATCGATACCGCGAAGGCGGCGATCGAAGCGCTCCGGGGCTCGGCCTCGCCCTCCGTCGCCCGGCTGGACGAGTACGTGGGCCAATGATCCGCGAGCAGGCGACGGTTCTCTCGAACGAGGCCTGCTACGAGGGCGGCTACGTCATCTGGCTGGATGCACCGGGACTCGCCGCCACGGGGCACCAACCGGGTCAGTTCGTGATGGTTCGCTGCGCTCCCGAGGGGGGTGAGCCGATGTTCTCCCGCGCCTTCAGCGTTCATCGCGCGAAGGAAGGCAGGATCGCGCTGCTCTACGCGGTTTCCGGACGAGGGACGGACTGGCTCGTGACCCGCCGGCGTGGAGACGCCGTCGCCCTCTACGGGCCTCTGGGGAAAGGCTTCCGCCTGCCCGACGGGTCCGGGAATCTCCTCCTGGTAGCTGGGGGGGTGGGCGTCGCCCCCATGATCGATCTCGCCGAAGTTGCCGTCGCAAAGGGGCATCAGGTCACCGCGCTGATGGGCGCGCGCACGGCGACCCAGCTCCTCCCCGCCGCCGCCTGGCCCAGCGATGTCGAGTACGTAGTCGTCACCGAGGACGGTTCGCAAGGCCTCGAAGGGCGCGTCACCGAGCACCTCGCGCCCTACGTCGACTGGTCGAGCAAGCTCTACGCCTGCGGTCCGAACGCGATGTTCGCCGCGATGGCCGATGCCCTGCGGCAGAACGGCCGCCGCCAAACCCCCGAGATCCTGATGGAGGAAAACATGCCCTGCGGCTGGGGGCTTTGTTACGGTTGCGCTGTCTTCACCCGCCACGGTGTCCGCCTCTGCTGCAAGGACGGCCCCCGCTTCAACCTCTTCGATGTCTTTTGAGGTGCCTTCGGGGCGATCTGCGCACTCGGACGTTGTTCGGATGCCGGCCCGGCCCACCCTTGCCGGCGTCTGCAGGCAGGGACGCGAGCCCGCGAGGCTGCGAGCGGCCGGCTAGGAGCCGGCCGTAGTCTCGAGCCGCTTCCGCGCCTCTTCGGCGCTGATCGGCAGATCGAAGCGCTTCGTCCGGCCGCGCTCGCCACCCGCGAGAACGACCTCCCGCGCCGCCAGGCCCAGCGCTCGCGCGAGGAGCTTCGCGACCGCCGCGTTCGCGCGCCGTCGACCGGTGGCGCAGTCACGCGCACCCCCAGGACGCCGCTCTCATCGAAGCCAACGACACGGTCACGGCTCGCGCGAGGAATCACCCGAACCTCGATCCGCCCCATCGCCCGAGCGTAGGCTCTGCGGGCAACTATCGCGACCGCGACAGGGTTCGTCGGGGTCGTACTAGAACATTTGTTTTATCGCGTGTAGCATCTGCCGACAGCGGGCGCGCACATCCGAATCTTTCCGCCCGCACGGAGCGCGCCATGGCCAAGAAAGAAAACGATCGCGATCGTGCCCTCGATCTGGCACTGAGTCAGATCGAGAAACAGTACGGACAGGGCGCGATCATGAAGATGGGCGACGCCAGCGCCAACATGGCCGTCGGCGCCATCTCCACCGGCTCGCTCTCGCTCGATATCGCCCTCGGCATCGGCGGCATCCCCCGGGGCCGGGTGACCGAGATCTACGGCCCCGAAGCGGCGGGCAAGAGCACGCTCGCCCAGCACATCATGGCCCGGGCGCAGAGCGCCGGCGGCACCGTCGCCTACATCGATGTCGAGCACGCCCTCGAACCGACATACGCCCAGGAGCTCGGCATCAACACCGAGGAGCTGCTCATCAGCCAGCCGGACACGGGCGAGCAGGCGCTCGAGATCTGCGAGGCGCTCGTGCGATCGAATGCGATCGATGGCATCGTGATCGACTCCGTCGCCGCACTCGTTCCACGTGCGGAGATAGAAGGCGAGATGGGCGACGCGCACGTCGGCCTCCAGGCGCGTCTGATGTCCCAGGCGCTGCGCAAGCTCACCTCCAGCATCGCCCGCACCAGCACCGCCGTCATCTTCATCAACCAGCTCCGCGAGAAGATCGGGGTCGTCTTCGGCAACCCCGAGGTCACGCCCGGGGGCCGCGCGCTCAAGTTCTACTCCTCGGTCCGCATCGAGCTGCGCGGCATCGAGAGCATCAAGAAGGGCACCGAGGTGATGGGTCGGCGGGTGCGCGCAAAGATCGTCAAGAACAAAGTGGCCGCCCCCTTCCGCACGGCGGAATTCGACATCATGTTCAACCCCCCGCGCGGGATTAGCCGCACCGCCGATGTCGTCGACCTCGGGGCCGAAAGCGGCATCCTCACCAAGTCGGGAGCGTTTTACAGCTACGGCGATCTGCGCATCGGTCAGGGCCGCGAAGCCGCAAAGACGTTCCTCCACGAAAACGTCGACATCCTCGAAGAGATCGAGCGCGACCTCCGCAGCGCGGCGGGTCTATCGTCGGAGGCGATGACCGACGGCAGTCCCCCTATCGAGCCCCCCGCCGACGAGGAAGCTCCCGCAGCGGTCGATGCCGAGCCGGCGCTCGCGGAGCCGGCCGCCGTCGGTGGCAGCTAGCGGGCGCCATGCCCGCAGACCACGCGCCCCGGATAACCAGAATCACCCGTCGCTCGCGGGGCCGAGCCGATGTTGCCACGGACGATGGCGAGACCCTCGCGCTCCGCGCGGAGACCGTCGCGCGTGCGAGTCTCGTCGAGGGCGCCCTGCTCGACGCGACCTCCCTCGCCCAGATCGACGAGGAGGAACAGCGTGTCGCCGCCCACGAGGGGGCGCTGCGCCTACTTTCGCATCGCGCCCGCAGCGAACGCGAGCTGGCAGGGAAGCTACGAATGCGGGGCCTGACGCCAGCTGTTATCGATCACGAGATCGCACGGCTACGGAACGCAGGGCTCCTTGACGACGACGCGTTCGCACGCTCGTGGGTTCAGGATCGCGCCACGCTTGCCCCCCGCGGACGGCGGCTGCTGCGCCAAGAGTTGCGGGGGCGGGGGGTCGCGGCCGAGATCATCGAGAGCGCCACTGAAGGCACGGACGACGGCGAAACCGCACTCGCGCTCGCCCGCCAGCGCGCCCCGCGACTCAGCGGCCTCGATTTCGAAGCCTTTCGCAAGCGCCTGGCGGGCTTCCTCGGGCGGCGCGGGATCGGCTACGGCGAGATCGCTGAAGCCACGCGCATCGTCTGGGAGGAAGTCTCGGCCGAAGCCGAAGGCGACTGAGCCGAAGGAGTCAGGCGGCGTCGGCATCGCCCGGCGCCGAAGCTGCGCTTGGCGCCGCGCGATGCCGACGCCGCTCGCCGCGAATGCTTTGACGGCTTCGCCGCACCGCCCGTACCATCGGGCCGGTAGGCGGCCTTTGCCGCTTCAGGAAGACTACGTCGCGATTCGCGATTCGTTTGGAGCACCAACATGGCGGCGATACTTGCCGTGATCGCCGGCCTCGTGGGGGTACTGATCGGGTTTGGCGTGGGCTATGCCCTGCGTCGCCGCTCCGTGCAGACATCGCTGCAGCAGGCGGAGGAGGATTCCCGACGGGTCCTCGCTGAGGCCGAAACGAACAGCCGTGAGCTCGAGCTCGCGGCCAAAGAGGAGACGCTGAAACTCCGCAACGACGCCGAAGCCGATATCCGCGAGTGGCGCTCAGAGCTCTCGCGGACGGAGAACCGGCTGACGCAGCGCGAAGAGAACCTCGACCGCAAGGTCGAAGGTGTTGACGAGCGCGACTCGAGCATGCGCGAGCGCGCACAGGCGCTCAGCGAATCCGAAGACGAGATCGATCGCTTGCGCGAGGAGCAAGTCCACGAAATCGCTCGCGTCAGCGGCCTCAGCCGCGAAGAAGCGCGCGAGCAGTTGCTCGCGGCGATCGACGACGAGATCCGCGAGGAAGCGAGTCGCCGCGTTCGGGAGATGGAGCGCGAGGCCGAGGCGACGGGCGCCCAGCGCGCGCGCAAGGTCATCGCCACCGCCATTCAACGCTTCGCCGGCGAGGTGACCGCCGAGACCACCGTCTCGGTGGTTCCCATCGGCAGCGACGATATGAAGGGGCGCATCATCGGCCGCGAAGGGCGCAATATCCGCGCGATCGAAGCGGCCACCGGCGTCGACCTCATCATCGACGACACGCCCGACGCCATCACCGTCAGCTCCTTCGATCCCGTGCGGCGAGAAGTCGCTCGCGTGGCCCTCGCCGGGCTGGTCCAGGATGGCCGCATCCATCCCACCCGCATCGAGGAAGCGGTCACCAAGGCTCAGCGGAACGTCGAGACGACGATGGCCGAGGCCGCTGACACCGCGGCCGAGGAGGCCGACGTCCTCAACCTCCACCCCGAGGTCATGAAGGTCTTCGGCCGTCTCCGCTACCGCACGAGCTACGGCCAGAACGTCATGCGCCACTCCATCGAGACTGCCCACATCGCCTCGATGATCGCCCGTGAGATCGGCGCCGACGAAGATATCGCCCGCGCGGGCGGCTTCCTCCACGACCTGGGTAAGGCCGTCGACCACGAGGTCGAGGGCACCCACGCCCTTATCGGCGCGGATATCGCCCGGCGCTACCGCGTCCGCGATGAGGTCGCTCACTGCATCGAAGCGCACCATGAGGAGGTCGAGCCCTCGACCGTCGAGGCCGTCGTCGTGCAGATGGCCGACGCGATCAGCGGCGGCCGCCCAGGCGCCCGCCGCGAATCCCTCGACAGTTACGTCAAGCGCCTGCAGACGCTCGAAGAGATTGCCAAGGGCTTCACCGGCGTCGAGCAAGCCTTCGCCATCCAAGCGGGGCGCGAGCTTCGAATCATCGTCAAACCTGACCAAATCGATGACCTCCAGTCGATGAGGATCGCGCGCGATGTCAGCCAGAAGATCGAGGAGAGCGTGGACTATCCGGGCCAGATCAAGGTGACCGTTGTGCGCGAAACGCGCGCGACCGAGTTCGCCCGCTAGGCCCCCGCACCCGCTACCCAGAATGGCAACTGGCGACTTCCACCTGCACAGCACCGCCTCCGACGGCGTCCGCAGCCCCACGTGGGTCGTGGAAACTGCAGCCGCGAACGGTGTGCGCATCCTTGCGCTCACCGATCACGACACCACCGAGGGCCTTGCTGAAGCGCGCGCCGCCGCAGAGCACGCGGGCGTGCAGCTCATCTCGGGTATCGAGCTGAGCGTCGACCTCGACGGGGTCGATGCCCACCTCCTCGGCTTCGGCTTTGACCTCGCCCACGCGCCCCTGCAGGCGTATCTGAGCGAGCAACGCGAGGGCCGCGTCGGCCGCATGAAACGAATCGTGCGCACGCTCGCGAGTCACGGCCTCGCTATCGATGCCGAGCGCGTTCTGGAAATCGCAGGCGCGGCGAGCGTGGGCCGGCCGCACGTGGCCCGGGCGCTCGTCGAGGCTGGTCACATTGCGAGCGTGGCGGACGCTTTCGACCAGTGGCTAGGCGACGGCAAACCCGGCCACGTCACGCGCGATCGCCTCAGCCCAGCGGAGGCGATCGCACTGGTTCACGAAGCCGCTGGGGTCGCGTTCGCCGCCCATCCCATCTTTCTGGGCGAGCCCTACGAGGATCCTGTACGAGCGCTCGCGGCGCTTGGCCTCGACGGGCTCGAAGCGCACTACAAGCACTACGACGCCGACACGGTCGCAGCACATTGCGCGCTCGCCACGGAGCTCGGCCTCGCGACCTCGGGCGGCAGCGACTACCACGGTCTGGGGAACCCCGACGACCGCGAGATCGGCGAAATCCCCTTCCCCGATGGAGCGGTCGACGCGTTCGTGGCCTTCCTCGAATCGCGCGCAGTACCGGGACTCGCCCTTGCGGGAGCGGCTTGATGGACATCGATATGGGCGCCGACGAGATCGAGCGCGTCATCCCCCACCGCTACCCGTTCCTCCTCGTCGACCGGATGCTTGAGCTGGAGGCGGGCGTCCGTGGCGTCGGACTGAAGAGCGTGACCGCGAACGAGTGGTTCTTTGAAGGGCACTTCCCCGGCCGCAAGGTCATGCCGGGCGTCCTCATCGTCGAAGCCCTGGCTCAGGTCGGCGCCATCACCCTCCTCAAGGATGTCGACCACATGGGCAAGACGCCGATGTTCGGCGGGATCGAAAAGATGCGCTTCCGCCGGCCGGTCGTTCCGGGCGATCAACTCCTTCTCACGTTCGTGCTCCAACGGATGCGGGGGCCGGTGGGGCGGGGGACGGTCGAGGCGCGCGTCGATGACGCGGTGGTCGCTGAAGGAACGATCTCGTTCGCGCTTGTCGACAGCCCCACGACCTGAGCCCCACGCCCCAACGCACGGACCTAGAGCCCTAGCGAGCAGGGACCGAATCGCCGCCATCTTTACCTTCCAGCGGCTAGCCTGAAGAGAGCGAAATTGCCGTCGGGGGAGGCGGAAAGGGGGTCTGCTAGCATGGCGACAATGGCCCAAATCGTGGAGTGCCCCAGACACCCTGGGGTCGAGACCGCGCTCCAGTGCAGCCGCTGTGAGGTTGCGATTTGCCCCTCCTGTCTCGTCCAGACGCCCGTGGGCGCCCGCTGTCGCGACTGCGCCCGGATCAAGCGCACGCCGATGTACGTGCTCTCGACGGCGCACCTGCTGCGCGCTGGGGTAGCGGCCGTCGTCGGCGGAATCGCCATGGGCCTGGTCTGGGCCCTCATCCTCCTTCCCTTCACCTTCGGCTTCTTCTCGATCTTCATCGGTGCCGGGCTGGGCTATGTCTTCACCCGGCTCATGGAGTTCGCCACGGGTGGGAAACGCGGGCCAGCCGTTGTCGGCTTCGCGATCGGGGGAATCGCCATCGCCTGGGGCCTGCAGATCGTCTTCATCGACTTCCGCTTCGCGCTCTGGGGACTCGTCGCTGCTGGGATCGCCGTCTACTTCGCCTATCAGAACCTGCGCTAGCTGCCGCTGGCCCGTCGCCTTCCGCGGCCCTGCCCCGATCCTCGCACTGCGCGCACGGCTCGGCCCTCTCGTGCCGCGGGAACTCCATGACCGGTCTGGGAGGCGGACCTACGAGACGGCGGCCGCAACCAGCACGAAGGCGAGCGTGAGCGTACCGACGATGGCGATCGTCACAAGGTCCTTGCGCACGTAGCGGTAGTCGGCCCCCACGTGGTGCTCGGGTCGCGTGTTCGCCGCAAGCCGCGGCGTCTGCGCGCCCACCGGCTGATTCGCAGCCTCCGCAGCTTCGCTCGCGACCGGTCGGGGGAGGGTGGAGGCGCGCTCGCGCGGACGTCGGCGTTGTCGCCGGGGCCTTCGGGAACTCATCGCCCCACATCTTACGCGAGTGACCGCAAGCGGCCCAGCGACCGCTAGGGAGACGCCTTCACGGCAATATCGATGTTGAACTGCCCACCGCTGAGCACCAGTGGAACCACGAGCCGGCTCAGGTCGAAAGTCGCGATCGTGCTCCCCGCACCGACGAGGAGCGCGGGCGGCGACATGTCCGTCCGGTAACCGTTGCGCTCGAGCCGAATCCCGGCCTGCCCGGTGACCACGTTCGCCAACTCAGCGATCGCGCTCTGCGCCATCTCGTCGAACTCCGCCACCGGCTCGCCGATCATCGCGCTGGCGATGGTGCGCGCCATCTCCAGGGACATGGAGTAAACGGCGATACCGGAAAGGCCGCCCGTGACCGCGACCAACGCGCTCACCTCGCCACTCGTGCGCGGCGAACGCACCCGGTGGATTCGCCCCTTGCCCACGGTCTCGCCCAGCTCCTTCTTGATTACGTCCGCCGCCGCCTCGATGAAGGGCGCGACCAGCTCGAGCCGCACCCTCCGCGAACTCGACGTCTCCTCGGCCGCCTGTTCGACCGTGACCTTCGCCAGTGACATCCGAACGCTCCTCGCGAGGACTCCAGAGGCCGCCGCCAACGCTTCGCCCCCTGAGGTGGATGGGCGCGCGCGTCCCCACCGGATCGTCGGCCGCACCGGCCGCGGAGTTGAGGCTTCCTGGGCTAGTTGAGCGTCGCGCGCAACCCGGAGGCGTACGCGCCGGTGTCGTCGATATCGCTGCCGCGTGATCGGAACCAAGGCCTCTGTCGCAATCCTGACGGGGATGGGGCAGGACGGTGCCGAAGGCTGCGTCGCGATCGAGCGCGCGGGCGGCCATGTGGTCGTGCAAGACGAAGAGACCTGCGTCGTCTACGGCATGCCTCGCGTTGCCAAGGAGAAAGCGGAACGGGCCATCGAGGCGCCAATCGAGCGGGTGGCAGCCGAGCTGATGAAACTGGCAAGGATCGGGGCCTCACGGTGAGCGCGGAACGGGCGCCGGACGACGCCGCCTGGCAGGCGTTCCAGCGGAAGCTCGAGGGCGCTATCGGTATCCCCTTGGCTCATTACCGGGAACCGCAGATGAAGCGTCGTCTCGCGACCCTGATGCGGCGCCTCAAGTTGGCAGACTGGCCCGACTTCTCGCGCGCCCTGCGTGACGATGCGGTGCTCGAAGAGATCCGCCACACCCTCACCATCAACGTGAGCGAGTTCTTCCGCCAGCCCGATCGCTTCGAGGAGCTGCGTCAGGTCCATTTCCCCGCGCTGCTGGCCGAGCGGCCTCGCTTGAAGCTCTGGAGCGCGGGCTGCTCGATCGGCTGTGAGCCCTATACGCTCGCCATCCTGCTCCAGGAACTTTCGCCCGACGCCCACCACTCCGTCCTCGCCACCGATGTCGACTTCGGCGCCCGCAGCCAGGCTCGTGAAGGCAGCTACTCGCCCGCCGACGTACGTTCCGTTCCGTCAGCGCTGCTCGAGAAGTACTTCGAATTCGATGGTGAGCGCTACCTCGTGCGCGCCGCGCTGAAGCGCCAGGTGACGTTCCGGCACCACGACCTGTTGAACGACGACTACCCGACCGAGCTCGATCTCGTCCTCTGCCGGAACGTCGTCATCTACTTCACCGACGAGGCGAAGATGCGAATTCACGAACGCTTCGCCGCGTCGCTCAGGCCCGGTGGCCTGCTGTTCGTCGGGGGCAGTGAGATGTTGGCCCACCCCGGGGACTACGGCCTCGTCTCCGCTGCGACGGGCTTCTACCACAAGGCCGCCTGAGCGCCCCACCCCAAGATCCGCCCTCCGGCCCCGCTTCCGCCGCCTCCCTCGACCGCGCGCGCCGGTAGAATCCCCGGGACGCCACCGCACCGCCGGGCGGTGCCCGAGGGAGGCCTGACGTGAGCGACGCAACGAGCGATATCGGACTACCGGTGACAGAGGCCTACCCGCCGCCGGCCCGCGTGCGGGACGGCGCCCTCGTGCAGTCGCAGGACGCCTACGTCGAACTGCACCGCCGCTCGATCGAAGACCGGGAGGCGTTCTGGGCGGAGCAAGCGAACGAGAACCTCGATTGGCTGAAGCCATTCGAGACCGTGGTGCAAGAGGACTTCACGACCGGGCGCATCGCCTGGTTCGAAGGCGGCACCCTGAACGTGAGCGCCAACTGCCTCGACCGCCATCTCGCCGCGCGCGGCGACAAGGTGGCGTTCCTCTGGGAGGGGGACGAACCCGGAGAGAACCGCAGCCTCACCTACCGTGAGGTCGCGGACGAAGTCGGCCGCCTCGGCAACGCACTGCGCGCCCGTGGCGTCGGCAAGGGTGATCGTGTCGCCATCTACATGGGCATGGTCCCGGAGCTGGCCGTGGCCATGCTGGCGTGCGCGCGTATCGGCGCCGTGCACTCCGTCATCTTCGGCGGCTTCAGCCCACGATCGATCGTCGATCGGGTCGAAGACTCGACCTGCAGAGCCATCATCACGCAGGACGAGGGACGGCGCGGCGGCCGCCCCGTGGCCCTGAAGACGAACGTCGACGAAGCACTGCAGCAGGGTGGCGCGAGCGTCGAATTCGTGATCGTCTACAAACGCGGCTCCGGCGAAGTGCCCATGACCGATGGTCGCGACGTCTGGTGGGACGACTTCCTTGCAGGCCAGTCGACCGAATGCGACCCGGAGGAACTCGCCTCGGAAGATCCGCTGTTCATCCTCTATACCTCCGGTTCCACCGGGAAGCCGAAAGGCGTCCTCCACACCCAGGCCGGCTATCTCCTCTACACCATGCTCTCGCACCGCTACGTCTTCGATTGCCGTGACGAAGACATCTACTGCTGCGCGGCCGATGTCGGCTGGGTCACCGGACACAGCTACATCGTCTACGGCCCCCTCGCCAACGGCGCGACCTCGGTGATCTTCGAGTCGATTCCCACCTACCCGGACGCTGGACGCTACTGGGACATGGTCGACCGGCTGGGCATCACCATCCTCTACACCGCCCCCACCGCGATTCGGGCGATCGCCGCGGCCGGCGACGAGCCGGTGAAGCGCTACAGCCGCAAGACCCTGCGCGTGCTCGGCACGGTCGGCGAGCCGATCAATCCCGAGGCTTGGCGCTGGTACTTCAACGTCGTCGGCGAGGGCCGCTGCTCGGTCGTCGATACCTACTGGCAGACCGAAACGGGCGGCCACATGATCACGGGCCTCGCCGGCGCGAACGACATGAAGCCCGGATCGGCCTCGCTCCCGTTCTTCGGCGTGGAGCCGGCAATCGTCGACGAGGCCGGCAACGTCATCGAGGGCAACAGCGTCACCGGGCGGCTTTGTATGACCGCCTCCTGGCCGGGCATGATGCGGACCCTCTACGGCGACCACCAGCGGTTCATCGAAACCTATTTCACGACCTATCCGGGGAAGTACTTCACGGGCGACGGCTGCCACCGCGACCAGGACGGCTACTACTGGATCACCGGCCGCGTCGACGATGTCCTCAACGTCGCCGGCCATCGACTCGGCAGCGCCGAGATCGAGGGCGCGCTGGTCGGGCACGATAGCTGCGCCGAGGCCGCGGTCGTCGGCTACCCCCACGAGGTGAAGGGCACGGGCATCTACGCCTACGTAATCCTGAACCAGGGGTGGTCGGGCTCGGACGAGCTCGAGCGCGAACTGCGCCAGGCGGTGCGGACCGATATCAGCCCCATCGCCACCCCCGACCAGATCCAGTTCGTGCCGGGCCTGCCCAAGACGCGCTCGGGCAAGATCATGCGGCGCATCCTTCGCAAAATCGCCGAGGGCGAGCCGGAGAACGTCGGAGACGTGACCACGCTCGCTGACCCAGCCGTCGTCGAGGACATCGTCGCGGGCGCGAAGACCGCCTAGCGGCCTCCGTCGCGCTCCATCGGCAGGGAGGGGTCGCGCGCCCACTCCGACAGCGACGCATCGTAGAGCGCGACGTTCGCTGCACCCAGGAGCGTGAGCGCCAGCGCATCGCTGGCGGCGGCGATGCCCCCGCCGCAGTACGTGATCACGCGCCCGCCGTCGAGCGCGCCCGCGGCGCTGAAGCGCTGGCGGAGCTCGCCCGCGGGCAGGAAGGCGTGCGTCTCGGGATCGACGAGCGAGGTGGCGGGCACGTTCACGCTCCCCGCGATTCGCCCCGGCCGGCCGTACGGAGCTGAGCCCGTCCCGGCGTGCTGCTCGGCGGAGAGCGCGTTCACGACGCACGCCGCCCCGTCCTGCGTCGCCGCCAGCACCTCCGCGCGGTCCGCGATGAGCTCCGGCTGCAGATGCGCAGCGAACTCCGCGGGCGGGTACGCCGGCGGCAGATCGGAGGTGGCGCGGCTCTCCGCCGTCCACTTCTGCCAGCCACCGTTGAGAACACCGGCGTCCTCCATACCGAAGGCGCGCAGCATCCACCAGAGGCGTGCGGCCCACATACCAGCGGCGCGGTCGTAGCAGATCACCCGCGTCGCGTTGCTCACCCCCAGCGCGCCCATACCTGCCGCAAAGCGCTCAGCGCTCGGCATCATGAAGGGCAAGCTGGCATCCGGGTCCGACAGATCATCGATCAGATCGGCGAACGCGGAACCGGGAATATGCTCTGCCAGCCACTGCGCACGCCCACTCTCGCGGATGTACGAACGGCGATCCGCGTCAGGGCCCGGCGGGCGGAGGAAGACGGTGGCTTCAAGCACCCGCACATCCGGATCTTCGAGGTGCGCCTCGAGCCAGTCGGTCTCGACGAGGGGATCGGGGTTGGGGTAGGTCATGGTCACTCAACTCCTGTGGCCGAACAGCTCGTCCGCCACGCGGTGGCGGCGAACTCATTCTGCGAGACCCACTTGGGTCTCGCCGTTGTCGCGGCGGGCAGTCTAGGGCATCGCCTCGGGATCCGAAGACGCCAGCAGCATCGCCACGGCGGCAAGCGCCGCATCGCCCTCACTGCGCGCCTCGGCCCGCTCGAGCAGCAACGGGGCGAGGGCTTCGATCGCGCGCGCCAGCTCCGGGTCCTCGACCCGAAGCCGTTCGTGCGCCTCGGCGGGGCTGAGCCCCTCGACCCAGTAGCGGCGCACGGCCGCGCTCACGAAGGCGCCACCGAGCACCTCGACACAGTCGCGTGGTTCGTAACCCGCGTCGGAAAGCGCCCGCTGCACGATTTCGATCGCCTCGCGTCGGTCGCGGCCGCGAAGCTCGAAGAGGCGCGCGACGGGACGCTCAGGCCGGGGCGCGCTCGCAGACTGGCTCATCTCACGGGCTCCGTGAGCATCGAACGCATGTTCGCCATGGTGCGCCCAGCGACGCCTCCTCGCAAGCCCTCGAGGTCACGCGTCGAGCCCGAGGAGCGTCGTCAGATCCTGCTTCGACTCGAGCATGTCCGCCCACAGATCGCCGGTCTGCGCGAAGCGCGCGGGCGCCGTGAGGAGGGTGAAGTCGGTGGGGTAGAGGTCGTCGAGCTCGTCCCAACGGACCGGGACGGAGACGGGCCCGCCGGGCCTCGCTCGCGGCGAGAAGATGGCGGCAACGTTCTTCGCACGCGCGTTCTGGTTCACGTCGAGGAAGATCTTGCCCCTGCGCTTCTCGGAGACCCATTCGAGTGTGACGTCCTCGTGATGGCGCGCGAGCAGCTCGCCCCCGATCGTCTCGCAGAGCGAGCGAATCACGGGGTAGGGGAACTGGCGAACGATCGGGACGTAGATGTGCAGCCCCGTCGCCCCCGAAGTCTTCACGTACGACGAAAGCGCGGCCGCATCGAGAATCTCCTTGAGCCAGCGACCCACTTCGACCGTCTTTGCGAACGCCTTGCGGTTGAGCTGCGGCTCCTCGCCCGCGGCTTCAGTGCCCGCGTAGATGTACGGATCGAGGTCGAAGAGCAGGAAATCGGGGTAGTTCAGGACCGACGCCTCGACGCTCTCCTTCGAGCCGGTGAACGTGGTCGGCAGGCCCCGCGCGTCGGGCTCGGTCACAGCGCGCGCCATCGTCGCGTGGAACTCCAGGTTCGCGAGCTGGCCGAGCCAGAGGAGCGTCGCGAGGTTGTTGCAGAGCAGGAAACCCTTTTCGCCGCCGGCACCGTCCGAATGCATCGGAACGGTTTCGACGAATTCCCGGAGGGCCGCCTCCGAGTGCTTCTGATAGAAGTAGGGCGCATCGATGCCGTTCGGGTAGCGCGTCAACGTGACCAGCCGATCCCGCAGGTGCGGCAGGATCAGCGGCGCGACACCGGCGAGATAGCGCAACAGATCGCGCTTCGTGAGCGCCCGCTGATCGCCAAACCCGGGCCAGAGCGGTTTCTCCAGATTCGTGACCGGGATTTCCGCGGCACCGACGGCGAGTCGCAGTTCCTGGTCCGGGGACTCGAGTTGGCTCAGCACGGACTCGATATCGGGCGCAAGCGAAGAGACCGCTGGTGGGGCCTCGTCAGCCGGGCGCCCGATGAAGGTCGCTTCCTCGGGCGCCTTGTCCGGCCGCAATCGCTTGAAAACAGGAGCGCGGAGAACGCCTGCCGAGGTGACCTCGGCATATTCGATCTCGGCAACGAAGTCCGGCCGAACGAACGTCGCCAGCTCAGCCTCCGGAATGGGCTCGGCGAACGGCGAAGCCTCAACGACCAGCGGAGCCAGCTGGGCGTACAGCTCCACGAGCAGGGCGTCGCTGAAGCCGCTGCCGGCGCGCCCGCGGTAGCTGAGCCTGCCATCCGCCGCAGAGCTACCCAGCAGGATCGAACCGAATGTGGACTCGCGTGCCCCCTCGCCCCGCGTGAAGCCGGCCACGACGAACTCGTCGGTCAGGCGTGCCTTGAGCTTGATCCAGTTGTCGGAGCGTTTGCCGGGCAGGTAGTGACTGGCTCGGCGCTTCGCCACGAGGCCTTCCAGACCGAGGGCGACAGCCGCGGCGTAGGCCTCCTCCCCGGTCGCATCGAAGTGCTCGACGAGGGCGATTGCACCCCCGGGGAGCAGAACTCGGGCGAGCGCTTCCTTGCGCTCTTCCAGGGCCACCGCCGTGAGGTCGTAGCCGTCGAGATGGAGCAGGTCGAAGGCCATGAACATCACCGGGACGCGACCTTCCGCCGCGGCGATGTCGATCGCGCCGCCGAGGTTCATGCGTTGCTGCAAAAGCTCGAACGAGGGCACGCCCCGCTCGTCGAAGGCGACCACCTCGCCGTCGAAGATGGCCGCCGAGACGGGCTGGGCCGCGAGCGCGGCAGTTACACCGGGGTATTTCTCCGCGATCGCGTTCCCGCGCCGCGAGCGCAGGTCGACCTCCCCGTTCTCGACGTGGGCGACGGCCCGAATGCCGTCGAGCTTCGGCTCGAAGAGCCAGTCCGGATTCGAGAACGGCGAGCGGTCCGCACTAGCCAGCATCGGGGCGAGTGAAGCCGGAATCGCTGCAGCCGTAGCTCCCGTGAGCGCCGCCGGCGTGTAGTCGGATGGCTCCTCGCGGTGCCGCGGCAGGCGGCCTTCTTTGAGGTCCTCGAGGCTGAGCGCGGACACTACCGAGCGATCCTCCGCGCTGAGATCACGGGCCCGATCGGCGGCTGCGTCCTTGTGCTTGAGCAGGAGCCAGTCGCTCTTCGTCTTGACCAGGGCCCAGGAGCCCTTGAGCTTGCGCCCGCGCAGGTGGAACGAGATCTTCCCGGCCGCAATCGCCGCTTCCATCGCCTCCTCCGCCGCTTCCCGGTCCGTGAAGCTCAGCGCCCGCTTCTCGTCCGGGGCGTACGTGCCGGCGTCCCAGACGATCACGTGACCAGCTCCGTATTTCCCTTTCGGGATCACCCCCTCGAAGGCCGAGTAGGGGATGGGGTGGTCCTCGGTCATGATCGCCTGGCGCCGCACGCTGGGGTCGGCGGAGGGGCCGCGAGGCACCGCCCACGACTTCATCACACCGCCAACCTCGAGCCGCAGGTCGTAGTGCAAGCGCCGCGCCGAGTGCTTCTGGACCACGAACGTCAGCGGCCCGGCGCGCCCTTCCGGAACGCTATCCGCGGGCTCGGGCGTGACCTCAAAATCCCGCTTCTCCCGATACTTTTCCAACGCGCCGGTCATGGTGTCCCTTGCGATGGTTTGCGCCGAACCCCAGGCGTTGGCGCGCCACACGAACTAGGGACGTGCGTTCCGGACCCCTCAGGGCGTGATCGGTCGACGGTACGCATGCCGGCTATTCTGCAGCGGCAACGGCTTCCTCTTTCGCCTCGTCCGCCGGGGCTTCGCCGCCCCCCTTACGCGCCTTCGCCGCCTCCACACTCGCCCGCAGCGCCGCCATGAGGTCGACCGCGGGCTGAGCCGTCGGGGCTTCGGGCGTGACCACTTCCTCACCCTCCAGCTTCGCGGTGATCATCGCCATCAGCGCCTCGCGGTACTCGTCTCGGTACTGGGACGGGTCGAAGGGGCCCTCCAGCATCTCGATGAGCGCCGCCGCCATCTCCATCTCCGCATCGGAGACTTCGGCCACGGCGATCGCTTCCGGTTCCCGGATCTCGTCGGGGAACAGGAGCGTCTCCAGGATGAGCTGATCGCCGCGCGGCCGCAGAGCGCAGAGCCGCTCTTTGTTGCGAATGGCGATCTTCGCGATCGCAATGAGGCCCTTCTTCTGCATCGAGCGGATGAGGAGCGAGTACGGCTTGATCCCCGTCTCCTCCGGCTCCAGGTAGTAGGACTTCTCGTAGTGGATGGGGTCGATCTCCGCTTCCGCGACAAACGCGGTGAGTTCGACCGTGTGCCTGCTCGGAAGGGGCAGTTTCTCGAAGTCTTCGTCCTCGAGCACGACGTAGCGGTCCTTGGCGTATTCGTAGCCCTTGACGATCTCGTCGTAGGCGACCTCACGCTCCTCGACCGGGTCCCAGCGCATCTGGCGGATGCGCGTGTTCGTGTCGCGGCGGAGCTGGCGGAAGGCGATGTCCTTGCTATCCGTCGCGGTGAGGAGCTTGATGGGAATGCTCACCATGCCGAAGCTGATGACGCCTCTCCAGATCGCTCGGGGCATACCTGCGCCTCCAGGGGCCGCCATCGGTCTTTCCGCGGCAGCAGGAGCTGCTACGAGTGTACGGCAGACCGTAACGCCGATCAGCGAGCGGGCGCGGGCACGTCGTGCCCACGGTCACAGCGGCGCGCGGTCTGCTCACGGAGCGTAGAGCGATGGCCGTCCCCAGTCGGGCGCTGAGCCTCTGGATCTCCTCGCTGGCCGTGATCGCGCTCGCCTGCGGGGGCGCACCCGATGGTGCGGAGACACCGACAACAGAGGCACAGTCGCCGACGACCGTTGCTCCAGCCGAGGCCACGGCGACCGCACCAGCAACCGAGGTCACAGCGTCGGCGACGGCGACGCCGTCCGCTCCCAGCCTGCCCGCCCTCGACCGGAGCAAGCACACGGTCCCGCTGGAGGAGGTCTACTTCGACACCTTCGGCTTTGGCGCGATACCCCTGAGTGAGGTCGCTGAGGGGACGATCACGCGACTCCGTAACGCGATCCCGCCCTTCTACGAGGGCGTCTATGACCCGGCCGCGGAAGGGGACTGGCTCGAGGCAGGCGACCTCGTCCTCGGCTACGTGGCGCCGAGCGGGCAGGCCTATGCCTATCCGCACAAGATTCTCAACTTCCACGAGCTCGTGAACGACGAGATCGACGGTATCCCCTTGCTGGTGAGCTACTGCCCGCTCTGCGGGAGCGGCGTGGTCTTCGACCGCCGTTTGGGCGCGCGCACGCTCCGTTTCGGGAACACGAGCGCGCTCTACGGCAGTGACCTCGTCATGTTCGACTGGGAGACGAACTCCTACTGGTGGCAGGTGGCCGGCGAGGCCATCGTCGGTACGCTCTCGGGCGAGACGCTAGAGGTACTGGCTTCCACCACCGCTCAGTGGAGTACCTGGAAGTCACTGCACCCAGAGACGCTCGTGCTGACGCGAAATACCGGCTTCAACCGCAACTACTCGGTTGATCCCTTTGCCGACTACCCCCTCCAGCTCAGCTTCGGCGGGCCCCCCTTTCCCGTCGATCCGGCCGCCTTCAACGACGGACGCCTCGCCCCCGCGGAGCGCGTGCTCGGCGTCGAGTTCGGTGGTGAGAGCGTCACGTACTCGCCCATGCGGCTGGGGGATATCGCACTCAACGATGAGGTCGGCGGCGAGCGCATCGTTATCTTCTCGCGAAGCGACGGAACCGCCGCGGCGTACTTCGCAACCCGTGACGGGCGCGCGCTCACGTTCGAGTACGACGGTGGCGCCTATCTCGATGCCGGCACGGCGAGCGCCTGGGACTTCGGCGGCCGAGCCGTTTCCGGCGAGCTCAGTGGGCGCTCGCTCGAACCCGCGCCCAGTCGTTCGACGTTCTGGTTCGCGTACGTCGCCGTGTTCCCGGAGACCCGAGTGGCCGTGGGCAACGAAGAGCCCTCACTGGCTCCTTGACGGCGATATTTTCATCTTCACGTATGGGCGCCGAGGCGGCCATAAGGAGCCAGAAACCAAAACGGAAGCAGCCTTTACGGAGGTAACGGCGCGACCGTAAACCACAAACCGGCATGGAGAGCACCCCTCGGGCGTGAGGCTCAGTATACCATCCGGATGGTATCCGGATGGTATACTGAGCAGGCCGAATCCCAGCTGGTCTGGGAACGGGGGACCCAACGTTTGGGGTGCATTGCGCGGCACGCGCATAGGCGAATCCGACGCCGAACCCGTCAGCTAACCCCGTAGGCGTTCGGAGGACCCGGGACTCATCAGATCTCGGCCTCCTCTTCCCAGCCCCTTCGCCCACTCGCGGACGAGGGCGGTTCGACCGCGGCCGGTGCTTTCCACCGAAGCCGCATGTGTAAAGGAGGCCAGCCCTTGACGGCTGCTGCAGTCTTCGCCAGCACGCCACCGCGTGATCACGGGGTCAAGTACCGCGCAATTACCCGCCACAACATCGCCGACGTTCCGCAAACCGAACTCCTCAATGAACACCAGCGCCTGGCGATCGATGTGGTCTCCCGCGTTCTTCCGTTTAAGACCAACAATTATGTCGTGAACGAGCTGATCAACTGGGATGACGTCCCCAACGATCCGATATTCGCGCTGACTTTCCCGCAACGGGACATGCTCCAGCCCGCGCACTTCGAGGAGATGGCCGCGCTCGTCCAAGGCGGCGCCTCTCGCGAGGCTATCGACGAGGCTGCGAACAGGATTCGTCTGACCCTCAACCCCCACCCCGCCGGCCAACTCGAGCACAACGTGCCCATGCTGCACGAGGAGAGCCTCGAGGGCATGCAGCACAAGTACGAAGAGACGGTGCTGTTCTTCCCCAGCAACGGCCAGACCTGCCACGCCTATTGCACCTTCTGCTTCCGCTGGCCTCAATTCGTCGGCGTCGACGATCTCAAATTCGCGGCAAAGCAGGCCGAAGGCCTCGTGGACTATTTGCGCGAGCATCGACGCGTCTCCGATGTCCTCATCACCGGGGGCGATCCGATGGTGATGAAAACGAGCCGCTTCCGTACCTACGTTGAGCCCCTCCTCGAGGCGGACCTCGACAGCCTCACAACCATCCGTATCGGCACGAAAGCGCTGGGCTACTGGCCCTACCGTTTCATCACCGACGACGACGCCGACGACATGCTCGATCTCTTCCGGCGCATCACGGGCTCTGGGCGGCACCTGTCGATCATGGCTCACTTCAACCACCCGCGAGAGCTCAGCACCCCCGCGGTACGCGAGGCGGTGGCGCGCATCCGCGAGACCGGCGCCCAGATCCGCACGCAGTCGCCGTTGATGCGCAACATCAACGACGACTCATCCGCCTGGGCCGAGATGTGGCGCGAGCAGGTACGTCTGGGGATGGTCCCGTATTACATGTTCGTCGCGCGGGACACCGGCGCGAAGCAGTTCTTCGAGATCCCCCTCGTCCGGGCCTGGCAGATCTTCCGGGATGCCTACCAGCAGGTCAGCGGCCTCGCTCGGACGGTCCGGGGACCGAGCATGTCCGCGGATCCCGGCAAGGTTGCTGTCCTCGGACCGACGCAAGTTGCGGGCGAGAAGGTGCTCGCCCTGAACTTCCTCCAGGGTCGCAACCCGGACTGGGTGATGCGCCCCTTCTTCGCCCGCTACGACGAATCAGCGACCTGGCTCGACGAGCTGCGACCGGCCTTCGGCGAGGAGAAGTTCTTCTTCGAAGACGAGCTTCGGGATCGCTACGACCAGGGAATCACCGCGGGCTCGGCCCGCTAGGCGCCCGCGGCGAAACCACACCGAAAGGGCCCGCAATGCGGGCCCTTCCTCGTATGCCAAGGTCCAAGGTCAGAGGACGAGAAGCCCTTGGGTCGCCGCGCGCGTAACCGCCTCGGTGCGGCTGCCCGCATCGAGCTTGCTCAGGATCTGGCTCACGTGGAACTTCGCGGTGTGCTCGCTGATCCCGAGCTGCAACGCGATCGCCTTGTTCGGCAGGCCCGCCGCTACGAGCGCCAACACCTCGCGTTCACGTCCCGTGAGCGGCTCCGCCATCGCGGCCGACAGGGTGGCGGTGGACGCGCCGCGCCCGGCAAGCCGCGGATCCGTCACGATCAGGCCGTTCGCAACCGACTGCACCGCCGCTGCGAGCTCCGCGCCGTCAGCATCGCTCCTGAGGAAGGCGTAGGGCTTGCCCTCGCGAGGGGTCGGCCCAGGCGTGGCGCCGGGCTCGAGCAGGAAGACCGTTGGGAGGTGCGAGAACGCTTCGATCGCGCCCCCGGCACCGATGCCGCCGGTCACGCGAATCACGACCACATCCGTGGACGGGAGCGCGGCACCTTCGGACCCGGTGGATGGGACGGCCCCGGCCACTTGCAGACCTTCCGCTTCGAGCATGGCTTGGAGATCGGCCCGAACCGAAGGCTCGTCCGCAACCACCAGGACGCGGATCGCTCCCTGGGAGCCGGACACGAACCACGCTGCCCTCGGGATCGCGCTGAACCTGCGGGGTTCGCCGCCTCGCAGCACCTCCACCTGCACCGCTTCGCCCACCCGTAGCCGCCTCAGCTGACGATCGACTGGCTCTGGCGATACCCCCCCTCCCACCGCGATGATCACGTCGCCGAGAACGAGCCCCGCTGCGTCCGCGGGCCCCTCGGGATCGACCTCGCTGACGAGCAGCGCTGCGGCCGCGCTATCGGCCGCCTCGACGGCCACGAGTCGGCCGGTGAGGCCCAAGAACCCCCGCCCCGCCAGGGCGTCGGCTTCCGCCAGCAGCTGCTCGACGGCAGCGCCGGGCACAGCCACCGCCATCCCCCCGCTGACCATCGCGTTAATCCCGAGGACCCGGCCGCTGGCATCGGCTAAGGGGCCGCCGGAGTTACCCGGGGCGAGTCGCACATCAGCGACGATCGCCCCTTCGATCGGTAACGGAGCCCCAGCGGATCGCCTAGGACCAGCGACAACGTTCCCGAAGGTCACCGCACCCCGTTGGCCGTGCGGATTCCCCACGGCGATGACGAGCTCGCCGGGGCGGGCCGCCGGGACGGTTCGCAGCGTAGCCGGCTCCAGCCCTCCCCCCGCTACCCGTAACAGGGCGAGGTCCGCTTCCTCCAGACGCGCAATGACCCGAGCGCCGAGCGTTCGATCCGCTCGGTCGACGACTTCGACCTCGTCGGCTCGAGCAACGTGGTCGTTCGTGACGACGAGATCGCCGGCGACCGCGAGCCCGGAGCCGAGGCCTTGCGCACTCCCGCGAACGGCGACAAGGCTGCGGAGCAGCTTCTCGGCGAGGTCCGCCAACTCCGCGCTAACCGTCGATGCCATCGTCGCAGAGGTCATCGCTGTCACTCTAGGTCCGCTCCCCAACCGTGACCGCGATCTCGGCCGGCTCTCCCCCCCGAAGAACGGTCAAGGCGACCGCCTGATCAACGCGTTCGGGGCCGAGCTCCGCCTGCAGAGCCTCGGTGTCGGTGATCGCCGCGCCACCGAAACGCACGAGCACGTCGCCGATCATGAGGCCGGCCTGGCCGGCCGGACTCTCGGGCTCGACGGTGATGATCAGTAGCCCCGTCTCCTGTCCGTCGAGCTTCGCGCCCATCGACTCGGGCAGGCGCGCGACTTGGCTCCCGATGCCCAGATAGCTGCGGCGCACCCGCCCTCCGCCAAGGAGCGCTTCGACGATCGGCGTCAGCGCGGCGTGGGGCACCGTCAATCCTGCGCCACGCCCGAGATGCGAGCTGTTCAGGCCCACCATCCGGCCCTCGACATCGATCAACGGCCCGCCCGAGAAGCCGGGGAAGAACGTCGTATCGGAGCGGATCGATCCGCCTACACGGCCACCGCGGAAGGTTCGCCAGGGTCCCCCGCTCGCGCTGATCACGCCGAGCGACGCTTCTGGGCCGCCCGCTCCCGGCCGCCCAAGGGCCAGGACCAGGCTACCGATACGCTGCGACTCGTCCGGCGCGAGCGCGATTGCCGGAGTCGCGCTCGCGATTCGCAGGACCACGACGTCGGAGCCGGGATCGCGGCCGACCACGGTGGCATCGACGACCACGTCGTCGGGCAGGCCGACGGACACGTCCTCATCGCGCTCGACGACGTGGTCCGCCGTGACGACGACGCCGTCGGACCAGACGATGCCGGTGGCGGGGATGCGCGCGCGGGCGTCGACACGCACCGTCGCGCGGGCAGCTCGCTCCACTGCCGTAGCGAGAGCATTCGAGAGATCTTCGAGGGGGGTACCAGGGTCGCTCATTCGTGAGCCTCCAAAAGGTTCGTGCTCCCAGCGTGGCAGACGGAAGGTTGGGGCGGACCCGCCAGTCGGGCAGGTGCTGCGCTGCCCAGGTGGGCAGCAACGCATCGGGGGCAGCTATCCTGAGCGCGTGACCGGCCCGGGGATCGAAGGAGAAGCGGTGCAGGCCGCACTCGTCGCGAACGAAGCCTTCTACCGTTCACTCGCTACCGGCGACGCCGCCGGGATGGATGCTGTCTGGGCGCAGAGCGCGCCCGTGACCTGCCTGCACCCCGGCAGGACCCTCCTCAGCGGGCGCGAGGCCGTGCTCGAGAGCTGGGACACGATCCTCGCCAACCCGGGTCAGCCCCGCATCGTCGGGGGTGGAGCGACGGTCACGCTCTTGGGCGAGGTCGCGATCGTTTTCTGCCGCGAGGTCGTCTCCGGCAGCGCCCTCTACGCGACGAACGTGTTCACCCGCGAGGACGGGGCCTGGCGCATGGTGCACCATCACTCCGGCCCGGTGATGGTGCAACCGCAAGCTTAGACCCTGCTCGCTCCCAAGGGCGGGAGCCGAAGATCGTCCGCGTTAGGCGTACTTCGCCGCGCTTCGCCTAGGGGCTAAATCCTTCGCGATTGAAGGCCTCGTCGCGCCAGGCGAGGGCGGCCTTGAGCCCCTGCTCGTTCGAAATGCGACCGAACTCGCCCGCGCCCGGTCGCATCCGCCCACTGAGCGCATGCCATTGCGGGCCCGTGTTCAGCGCGGTGCGGATTCCCATGATCTCGTACGACTGGTTGAGGGCGAGCTTGTTCGCCGCGAGCAGGTCCGGGGCGATGCTCGCGAGGGCGCGCACCTCGTGCATCACCTCCTCCTCCAGCTTCTCCGCGGGGAAGCTCTTTGCGACCCAGCCCCACTCTGCCGCCTCCTTCCCGGTAAGGCTGTTGCCGGTCAGTTGAAGGTACTTCGCTCGCCCCATCGGCAGCTTCCAGGGGAAGTAGATGACGTCCGGCGTCGTCATGCCGCGCATCGGTGGGTAGCCGATCTTGCAGTCGTCGGAGGCGAAGGCGATGTCGCACATCGACATCAGCTCCGAGCCGCCCGCGAGGCAGTAGCCATGGACCATCGCCACGACAGGCTTCAACAGGTCCCAGATCGTCATCCAGTCCCGCACGCAACTACGCGCGAACGGGTCGGTCCAGCTATCGAAGTGCTTCTCCGAGACGAGGATGCCGGCGCGAGCGTCTGCGGGCTGGTTCGGAGTGATGTCGTAGCCCGCGCAGAAGGCGCGACCGGCCCCGTTGACGAGGATGACCGTGACATCGTCGTCGCGCTCCGCCACGTGCAGGGCATCCACGAACTCGCCGCGGAGGTCGCGATTGAGGGCGTTTAACTTCTCTGGTCGGTTCAAGGTGATGCGCGCGATCCGCTCGCTGGTGGAATAAAGGATGTTCTCGTAGTCCGGCATGGGACCTCCTGGGAAGTGGCGGGATTGTACGCGGGGCTTCTCGCTCTTGGCTCTTGGCCGGCGGCGCTTGGCTCCGCTAAGGGGTCGTCAGGGGCTGGAGCGTCATCGGCGGATTCGGGACATCCGGTTCTGCGGCGGTGAGGCCCTCGGCGTAGAGCTCGGCGATCTCCTCAGGGCTCAGTCCGAGCAGGCGCCCAAAGACGTAGTCGTTCGCCTCCGCGAAGCGGGGCGCCGCGTTGCGCACGGCCGGCTTCGTGAGCGAGAAGCGCCACATGAAGCCCGGATACGAGTAGACCCCGGTGTCGGGGTGGTCGATGTCGACGAAGGCTCCGCGGGCGTGAAAGTGCGGATCGGCGTGGAGCTGCCAGTTATGGAGGATGCGCGCGGCCGGGACGCCACGCTCCTGGAGCGCGTTGACGGCCTCGAACTGGCTCAGACCGCGGGTCCAGTCGGCGACGCGCACGTCGAGCTCGCCACGCCGCTGCAGACGCTCGGCAACCGTGAGCGCGGCGAGGTCGCCCAAGCCGGCAAGGTCGCAGAGCGCCTGCCACTGCGGCCCCGTGCGCACGGCGATGGCGATCCAGTCGTCGCGGCCGGCCACGCGGTAGGAGCCCGTGGGCGCGTCCCCGGGCTCGATATTCCCGCGCCGGGGCATTGCCTCGCCGTGATCGTGGTAATGCGCGAAGGCCGCCACCATGAACGTCATCGCCGATTCCGTGAGGGCCATGTCGAGGTGCGAGCCCTCGCCCGTGCGATCGCGGCGCTCCAGCCCCGCAACCACGCCGATTGCGGCGTGCGCCCCCGCGATCGGGTCCGCGATGAAGGAGCCGGTACGGTAGGGGCGCTCATCGCCCGCGTAGCCGGTCGTTGAGGCGAGACCGCTGGCGGCCTCGATGTTCGAGCCGTAAGCGACCCAATCGCGCCGCTCGCCGGTAGCGCCGAAGCCGCTGATCGAGACCATCACCAGCCGCGGGTTCACGGCCCGGAGCTGCTCGTACGCGAGACCGAAGTTCGGCATGACGCGCGCGCTGTTGTTCTCGACCACGGCGTCTGCCTGCGCAGCGAGCGCGAGGAACAGATCGCGACCGCGAGCCGTCGACAGGTCGAGCGCGATATCGCGCTTGTTGCGGTTCATCTGGTTGAAGTAGCCGGACCGATTCCAGTGGTACTTCCCCGGATCGAGGCCGGCGTAGTGGCTGCCGCGGGTCGCGGGCTTCGTCGCCAGCTCGACCTTGATCACCTCCGCGCCCATATCGGCGAGGTGGCGGCACGCGATCGGCCCCGCCCAGTTGTTCGTCACTTCGAGAATCCGAAGCCCCGCGAGCGGCCCGCGCGCAGGTGTCTCAGCGGCAAGGGTAAGAACGGCGGGAGCGATCGCTGGGGGTGGCGGGGCCGCAAGCGCATCCTCGAGCGTGGCGGGCACAACGGAGGTCTCCCAGGGGTCGGTCCACTGGTACGGCCGGCCCGGCATCGCCTTCCCCTGCGAGCTCCGGAAGTAGCCACGGTGCGCAAGGTGGGGATCGTTCAGGAGCCGGGCCGCGTCGGCCATCGGCGTGGCCGCAACACGGAGGGACTGCGCCTTCTCCACGATCTCCATGACCGGCCGGGTCGCGCACCATTCGAGCGCGATCGCCGTGATCTCGTCGAGGTGGTCGCGACGAGCGAGGATCGTAGCGAAGCGCGGATCCTCGGCGAGTTCGGGCCGATCGAGGAGGACGAGGACGTTCGGACTGACGAGGAGCGAGAAGAAGTGAACCCAGCCGTCCTTCGCGCGGACGAGGTCCGAGCCGTTGCGCATGAAGACGCGGCCTTCGTGCGTCCAGGCCACGGTCGTGCTCCAGTGCGCGCCGAGCATCGCCTCCGCAGCGCTGACATCGAGCTCCTGCCCCTCCCCCGTGAGGCGCGCATGCCGCAGCGCCACGAGCGCGGCATAGGTGAGCTGCAGCCCTGCGTGGAACTGGGCCTGGTGGCCGGGGACGCGCAGGGGCTCGTGCTCGGGGTCGCCGGCGATCGACCAATAGCCGCCCATCGCATAGTCGGTGAGCTCGTCGCCCGTCCAGCGCGCGTAGGGGCCGCTCCGGCCGAAGTGGTCGGCGTTGGCGACAACGATCGCGGGGTTCGTTGGGCGGAGGAGCCCAAAGAGCTCGCCCTCGGCGAGCTCTGGCAGGGCGAAGTCGGTGATGACGAGGTCGAAGCGAGGCGCCACCCGAGGCAGGACCGCCAACAACTCGGCCCGTGAGAGCCGCTCCTCGCGCAGCTCGACGTCATCCGCGAAGTAGGCCCGAAAGAGGTCGCTCGGTGGCCAATCCCCCGGCCGCGGATCGCTCCACCGCCACCAGGAGCAACGCGCCCCAAGGTCGGTGAGGAGGCGCGTGGCGTAAGCGCCGGCGACGCCGCGCGCAAGGTTGAGGACACGGAAATCAAGGGGCGGCGCGGCGGGCATGGTGGCGAACTCTACATCGCCTGGGTGGGCTCTTGGCCGTTGGCTCGCGGCCTGCGGCCGCTTTTGGCTCTTGGCGGGAGCCGCGCGTTTGGTGGCTCTTGGCCAACGGCCTATTGCCGTCGGCCGTAGGCGGAGATGCCCAGGCCTACAGCTGGTCTAGCGCCTGCGCCACCAGGTCCGCGGCCTGACGCATCTCGCGCAGCCAAGCGTCGGCCGAACTCGATGCCCCCGGGCGAATGGCGAGGTGGTCGCGGGCGTAGTCGCGCGGAGCCACCCATCGGAAGTCCGTGTGCTCCTCGGAGAGAGTCACCAGCGAGCTCTGTGCCGTCGCGAGGTACTGGAACACCCGCCGCAGCCCGTCGTCGGCCAATCGAACGTGTGCAGGAGGCGGGGCTCCGAAATCCGAATCCCCGTCTCCTCGTACGTCTCGCGAATGGCGGCAGCGACAGACGACTCTCCAGCCTCCCCGTGGCCCCCCGGCGGCACCCAGGCCCCCTCCGCCCGACCGTAGCCGCGCCGCAGCAGCAGCAAGACTCGGCCTTCGTGCTCAACCCAGACGCCGGCGATGCGCACCGGAGCTCCGCCCATCCCCGAGAGCCCCACGCCTACTCGTGAACGATCGGCGGCTTCGGGCTACGATCCCAGTGGAGGCGGAAGACATCGGGCCGGCTGTAATGACCGACCGCGTCCACCCAGCGCTTCGCCTCAACCACGTCCGCCGGATCGATCTCGGCGTAGACGATCGTCTCCTCTTCGTACACGGGTTCGGCGAGGTACTTCCCGCCGGGCGCGATAATCGCGCTCCCGCCCGTCATCTGCCACATTCGCGGATGCTCGGCGAAGGGCGTTCCTGGAGGCAGGCGCTCCGCGGACATCACCTCGCGCGCGACCACGACGGCGCAGGCGTTCTCAACGGCGAGGTGGCGTGTGGCGGCATCGATGATGGCGTCGAGCGAGGGGTAGCCGGGCCACACCGAAGCGTGCACGGCCACTCCCAGGCCCGCGAGGGCATAGCGAGCCGGGGCCATCTGGTGCTCGTAGCAGATCAGGCCGCTGAGGCGGCCAACGGGCGTTTCGTAGGCGTCGAGGTCGGAGCCATCGCCCATGCCCCAGACGGTGCGCTCGGAGAGGGTCGGAACGAGCTTGCGGTGGCTCCCCAGAAGCGCCCCATCGGCGCCCAGGTAGCAGAGAGTGTTGTAGAGCGTGCCGCCCGCCCGTTCGGTCACGCCGATGACGACCGTCGCCTTGGCCCGCTTCGCCGCGCGGCCGATCGCCTCGAGCTCAGGTCCGGGGATCTCGACGCTGCTCGCAGTAAGCGCCTGGAAGAGGCTGCGGACGGACGCGGCTGGTCGCTGTTCGGTGCACCAGTAGGGGAAGCCGGGGAGCCAGGCCTCGGGGAAGACGATGAGCCGCGCCCCCTCCTTGGCCGCCTCGCGGACCGTCGCCACGGCGAGCTTCACACCCGCCTCCAGATCGCCGTAGACGGGCGCGCGCTGCACGGCGGCCGCGAGATAGGGCCCGGTAGACGTGTTGGCCGGCACGGCGCCCCTACCGGCGCACCAGCACGCGCGCCTCCTGGTCAGTGTACCGCTCGCCGAGCGAGCTCCCGGCGCCGGTGGGAGCAGGGAGCCACGCCCTGTTGCGGCGCTCCGATCGAGTCTCGAGGGCAGTGCTCCGCCTCATGCTGCCCGGCCTTCGGATCCGCCTGCTCGCTTCGGAGGACCCGCCGGTGATCTCCGCCCCCTTCGGCGCGCTCGGGTGGGTCAAGCCGCCGCCGCCGTCACAGTACGAGCGCTACCTCAGAGAGCAGGCGGCGCGAGAGCGGGTGGTCCTCGTCGCCACCGGGGAAGACGCCCTTGCTGGCTACCTCACGATCAAGGGACAGCCTCCGTACGAGCCCTTCCGCAGCGAGGGAATCCCGGAGGTGACGGACCTCAACGTCCTGCCGGCGCTTCGGCGCCAGGGGATCGCCTCTGCGTTGGCGGACGAGGCCGGGGCGAGGGTGGTGGCGGTCTCCCCGCTGATCGGCATTGGCGTCGGGATGTACCCGGACTACAGTCCCGCCCAGCGGATGTACGTCGTCCGCGGCTGCATCCCCGCCGGCCGCGTCACCTCGGATCGCCGTCACCTGCAGTGGGGCGAGCCCGTGCGCGTCGATGACGACGTCGTGCTCTTCCTCACCAAACGCCTCGTCCATTCGCTCACGCACACCACTCGCAGATTCTGGCGCCGCCCCGCGGAAGGCGCGGCCTCGAGCCGCACGCCCGGGCCTCGGGGGTAGAGCACGCCGCGGCGGGCGAGTACCTTCGTCGCGAAGCGGCGGCGCCACACCCACTCCGACTGCCGGCCGCACGCAAGGCGATCGAATGGACAGACGGCCACGATTCGAATCGAGCAACGCCTGGCGGCGCTTCTGGGCCGCATCCTGGTCGTTCAAGGGACCGGTCATCGCGCTGCTGGTGCTCACCCCGATCGGCCTTGTGTTCGCGCTATTGGACGTTGGGGGACTTGACTCGCTCGATGAACCCGCGGCCGAAGGTGACGCCCGCGGAGCGGCCCTCGATGACGATGCGGAGGCCGCCGCCCTCGTGCTGCGGCCACGCGACTTTGCGGTCGCGGCGTCGCCGGCCTCGCAGCCTGTCGATGTGCTCCGCATCCTCGTCTCCTTGCGTTGGATCGGCCAGCCCGGCGCGATCGTCGAGAACGACTGCGGTCCGATCTGGGAGGGCCCGGCCGCTGCAGGGCGGGCGCAGTCGACGACTTTCAGCCACATCACGTCCGGCGAAAGCATCAACCAGGCCCTGGTAATCTACGAGGATCGATCCGAGGCCCTGCGTCCCCAGGAGCGCATGGCCGAATTCCTCGATTGCGAGGTCGCCTACTTCGAGTCCGACCGCGCTGAGAACGACGACTTCGAGATCGTCGCAGCCTCGTGGAGCCCCCTCCCCTTCGAAGCGCTTGGCGACGCCACCAGTGCCTACCGGCTGACCGTCGCGATCGACGTGGGCGAGCGCCCGCTCATCACCGATCGGAGCGGTTTCGTTCGTGCGGCCGCAAACACGCCTGCGGAGATCCTCCTCGATCAGGTTCTTGTCTCGAGCGGGAACGTCGTATTCCTGATCACAGCCGTCCAGGTCCTGCAGCCTTTCGACCCCGAGTTCCTGGCCGAGCTGACCCGCGTCCTCGAGGTGAAGCTGCCCTAGCCGGCCGGGCGTCGCGAGCAGATTTCGGGGGCAGAACCGCGCGCCACGGGAACCGAGTCGCCGCGCTGGGCGTCTAGGAGGTATCGAACCCCGGCGAGGTGCAGCATGCGACGACTCGTTCTCTCCGTCCTCACGCTTTTCATGGCCCTGGTGGCCTTCCCCTCCTCGGCCTTCGGCCAGGAACGGCCGGAACCGCCGACATGCCCCCAGGCCGAGCCCTGCTGGTGGCCGGTCGGCGCGATCGCGACCCTCGAACGGTTCGAGGCAGACCTCGATGTGAGCGACGGCGTTCTCCGCGCGCGCTATCGCCTCCACCTCACGAATCAGGGGGACGGGGTGGCCGAAGGGCGCATCGTCGTACCAGTACCGCCTGGGAGCTCGGTCGTCGACCTCGTGCTCTCCGGCGGCCCGGAAACGCTCGAAGGCCGGGTGCTCGACGCCGCAGAGGCCGAGCGCATCTACGAAGAAATCGTACGCCGCATGATCGACCCAGCCCTGCTGCGCTCGCTCGGTGACGACCTGTTCGAGGTGCGGGCCTTCCCGGTCCCGCCGGGAGAGGCCTGCGCCGTGAGTTTCACGGTCACTACTCCGCTCACAGCAATCGATGAGCAGGCGCTCATCGAGATCCCCTGGTCGCGGATGTCGCCCCGCCCCCTCAGCGCCACCGTGGAGATAGCGATCGACGTGCCCTGGGAAGTGCGCTCCGCGCTTGCCCCCGGCCGCTCCCTCGAGGTTGAGCGCAAAGGCGACGGCCACCTCACGATTGGCTGGGAATCGTCGCACCAGCGCGCGCTCGAGAGCGATTTCCGGCTCTACCTCGCGGGCGGCGAGGGCCTGCTGAGCACGCGCGTGCTCGCGCATCGAGAAGCCGGCGAAGACGGCTATTTCGCGCTGCTCTTCGCCCCAGCCATCGATGTCGCCGAACGCGTGGACCGCGACATCGTGCTCGTTCTCGACACCTCCGGCTCGATGGAAGGGGCCAAGCTGGCGCAGGCGAAGCGTGCGGCAGCGTACGTCTTGGAGCGGCTGGGGGAGGGCGACCGCTTCGGCGTCGTCAGCTTCTCCCGGACGGTCGACGTTTTTGGCGAAGGACTGCACCGCCCGAACGACGCGGATGACGCGATCGCCTACCTCCAGGGTTTGTACGCGGCCGGCGGCACGAACATCGCCGGCGCCCTCGAGCGCGCCTTCGACCTCGTCGACGGAAGCCGGCCGTCGACCCTCATCTTCCTGACGGACGGTCTGCCGAGCATCGGCCCAGAGGACGCGGAGGCGATCTTGGCCATCGCCCAAGCGAGTGCGCCCGAGCGGGCGCAACTCTTCGCATTTGGCGTGGGCTTCGATGTCGACACGATCCTGCTCGACGCGCTCGCGAGCGAGTTCGTCGGCTCGAGCCATTACGTCACCGAGCGCGAATCGATCGACAGCGTCGTGTCGCGGCTGTTCGAACGGATCTCGACACCCATCCTCACCGATGTCGAGATCAGGATGACGGGCACCGGCACCTACGATCTCGCACCGGGCGAGATCCGCGGCCTCTTCGCCGGCACGCAAACGCTCCTGACGGGGCGCTACCGCGAAGCCGGCGCGCTGCGCGTGGAGGTAAGCGGCAACACGGCCAGCGGCCGGGAGACGTTCGTCTACGAACTGACGCTGCCCGAGCGAGACCTCGCTGAAGCGGCCGTCGCCCAGCTCTGGGCGCAACGCCGCGTCGCAGATCTGCTTACCGAGCTGCGGATCGAGGGCCCCCGCGAATCGCTCGTCGAGGAGATCGTCGCTATCGCCACGCGTTTCGGCATCGTCACGCCCTACACCGCTTACCTCGCCGAGGAGCCCGAACTCATCCTTGGCTCCAGAGACCAGGCCGCCCGCTCCGTCACCGAAGCGGCCGCCGCGCCCCCGAGCGGCGAGGCTGCGGTCGCCGGTGCGGAGTCGCTCGAATCCCTCCGCGACGGCGATTTCGCCGCCGGCGGCGAGCGCATTCGCGTACTCGGTGCGCACAGCTACATCCTCGTCGACGGCACCTGGATCGAGAGCGCCTACGACGGCACCGCCGACGCACCGGAAGTGGCGATCGGCTCCACCGCCTTCGCCGAGCTGCTTGCGGCCCAGCCCGAACTTGCCGGGGCGGCGGCCCTCGGTGAGCGCGTACTCGTGAACAGCAGGAACGGATGGGTGACGCTCGTCTGGCCGGATGCCGAAGCGGGCGGGGAGGTCGTCGTCCCCGATGTCGGGCCAGAAACTTCAGGTGGGGGCGGCGGCATTACCCAGATCGACCCGGGCGGGGCAGGCCACGGCCAGGGCCCGGGCAACACCGCTCCCGGGACAGTCGTCGATCCGCCCGGGAGCGCCGATTCGCGACCGAGCGCGATTCTGATCATCGCCCCGCTCGCGGCCGCCGTCCTGCTGGTGGCTGTCTCGGCCGCGGGGATCGCGCGGCTCGGCCGAGGCCGGCCGCGCGCGGCCTAATCCGGGCCGCTAGCGCAGGGGCTCGTTGCCGTCCCAGGCCGCGCACACGGCCTGGCGGGCATCGAGCCCCTCGCGCGTCTCCGCCGAGAGCCGCCCGAGCTCGATCGTCTCCGAACCCGCACCCGGCGGCTCGAAGTAGGTGAAGCGAAAGCCGCCGCTGCGGCCGTCGAGGACCTTCTCGTAGCCGCTGCCGAGCAGCGCTTGCTCGCCGGCCTCGTAGTCCGCCGGGAAGTGGGCGACGTGCTGGAGGCCTTCGCGCCCGCTTTCAAGAAAGTCCCGGTAAGGCGAAGGCAGTTCATCGAGCGGCTGGATCAGCTCAAGCATGAGCGGCCCCGACCACGAAACCGCACAGGCGAAACGGGCCGCGCTCTCAGCACCACGGTACGCAAACTCTTCGGGCTGGACCTCGTAGTTCACCCACCACGGGCCAATGCCCGTGTCGAGATACGTACGGACCCAGGCATCCACATCCTTCACGGCGTAGCCGAGCTGTCGCATCGCGCCGAGCGTCGCGTCCACCGCGGGACTATGCCAGCTGCGCCTGAGCCTGGCCAGGGCAAGGGCGCGAGTGACAGCGCGATCCAACTTCTGGGAGGGGCGCGCCAGCACAAGGAGACCCTGCGGCACGACGGCGGCCCCGGGCCCGTCAAAGTCGCGCGGCTCGGGCTGATCCGAATGCGAACGCGCCTTTTCGCACCCCTGAGGCCGCGGGCGCGACGGATGTAGCGGGCGCAGCCCTCGGCCGGCCGCAGCGGTTTCGGCAGGGTTCGCGGCAGGACCCTAGCGACAGTTCGATTCGTTTTGTAGACAATGGAGTCGATGACCACTCCCGCCTGCCGACTCAGTCGCGAATTCGCATCAGCAGATCCCGCGGTCGCCGGTCGCCGGCGGTCCCAGGTGACCGCACCGTGAGCCGCATCCTCCGAGCCCTGGGACTGGGTGGCGGCGGCAGCGGCAGCGCTCGCTCGGACCCGCGTTTCGACTCGCCCAAGGTGCGCCGCATTCGCGAGACCATGCGCTGGCGGGGCTACGACCTGAGCCAGTACAGCGACGAGCAGATCGTGCGCGCGACCGCTCAGCTCCGCGATGGCATCTCGGAACAAGGCGAGACGACGGAGGCCGGGCGGCGCGCACTGGCTGATGCCCTAGCTCAAGGCGACTTCAGCGGCCCCGCGGAGCCCGTGTTCAACGAGCCCGTGGCGGCGGAAGGCGAGGCCGCCGTTCCCACTTCGACGGCCCCTGAGCCGGCGGAAATCGCGCGAACGCGAGCGGAGCCCGCGCCGGCCGGCCGAGCCCCGCAGGAAGAACCAGAGTCGGCGGATGCGTCTCGATCCGAGCTGGGTACGCCCCACCTTTTGGAGCGACTGAAGCACCTTGTCGGGATCCATTCCTGGCATGAGTACGAAGAGGGCAAGGGGGCCGGCGTCCGCTGCGTCGGCTGCGGCCAAAGCCGCAGTGGAACGATCGCGACCAGCCCCGCGCCAGATCCGCTGGACACGCGGCCCTCGTCCCCGGACCCGATTACACCCCTGGAGCTTCCGAACCGCGAGGAACCGCCGCGCGAGCGCGGCTCCGGCTCGCCCTGGCGATTCTTCCTCGGCCTGCCCTGGTGGTCGAAGCTGCTGGCGGCATTCATCCTGCTGCAGGTCATCGGCTTCGTCGCCTCCCTCATTGGGAACGCCACCTAGGCGAGCCCTTCGCGCGCTAGGCACCCGGACCCCAAAGGCGTGAGCCGTCGGATGCAAAGCCGTTGACACCTGCGTGATAATGCGTCTGCGAGCCGTCGCCCCCGTCAGGACCGGACGAGATGTCTGGGCGGGGCGCAGCTGAAGCCGCCGCGGAGGTCCTCTATGTCAGCCCCGAGCAAGAGTGAACAGACTGCCCAGGCAACGTGCCCGATGAGCCTCGAAGAGGTCGATCTGTTCGCGCCGGGGTCCCAGGAGCACTGGTTCGATTCCTACCGCATCCTCCACGAAGAGGCGCCCGTCCTGCGGATCCCAGGCGGCGGCGATACGCCCGACACGGACGCCTTCATCGTCACCAAGTACGAGGATGTGGCGCGGATCGTGCGCGACTTCGAGAACTTCCCGCTTCGCTACAGCGAGCAGAGCGTCGGCCAGGAGGTCGAGCGCGAGATCATTCGCGAAGAGGGTTTCGGCGACACCCTGGACGCAGGGATGACTCTGCGGCCGACGATGAAGGAGCACCGCTGGCACCGTGAGCAGCTCACGAATCCGTGGGTGGGCGCCGTCGGCGCGGAGCGCAATCGCGAGATGATCACCGGCTACGTGAACGAACTGGTCGATCGCTGGATCGACAACGGCGAGGTCGAGCTCGTCACCGAGTTCGCTGCACCGCTCCCGCAGATGGTGATCACCACCATTCTCGGCTTCCCCCTGGAAGATATGCCCACCCTCCGCAAGTGGGAGGAGGCGCAGGTGCGGCGCTTCGTCTTCGGCTCCACCCACCGCAACCTGCTGCCCCCCGAGGACGAGGCCGAGAACGCGCGCACCCTCGTCGCCTTCCATGAGTACATCGGGAAGCAGGTCGAAGAGAAGCGACGCAACCCGAAGGACGACATGATCAGCTACCTCACGCAGGTGGAGTACGGCGACGATCGGCGGCCGCTGACCGATGGCGAGGTCGTGAGCGTCGCCTACGGAATGCACATCGGCGGGAACGAAACGACGCAGTACGCGTTGACGGCGGAAGCGATGCTCCTCGCCCAGAACCCCGAACTCCAGAACACCCTCCGCGACGACCGTTCGAAGGTGCGCTTCTTCGTTGAGGAGGCGCTCCGGCTCTACGCGCCCACGCAGGGCCTCTCCGGGCGTCGCCCGATCAAGGACATCGAGGTCCAGGGCGTGACGATCCCGAAGGGGTCCGTGATCCATCTGCGCTACGGAGCGGGCAACCGCGACGAAGAGGAGTACCCCAACGCCGATCAGGTCGACCTCGACCGGCCCAGCCCGGGCCGCCACGTGACCTTCGGCCAGGGTCAGCGAGCGTGCCCCGGCGCCGGCCTTTCACGACTCGAGCAGAACATCGCCACGAACGTGCTGCTCGACCGCCTTGACGAGATCGAGCTTGCCCCCGGCAAAAACGACCTCACCCATCAGCCGGGCGTCATGCTGGGACTGTGGGAGCTCAACCTAGCCTTCGACAAGAGGAACTAGGGCCTCGCCCCATTGGCGGTATGCGCCTCTGGTCGCCGCGCTTGCGGCGAGCCTGCTTCTCGCCGGTTGCGAGGAAGCGCTCGTGCCCCTTGTCGACTCCGCAGCGACGATTGAGGCGCTCGAGACGGAAGTGGCCGGGCTCCGAACGGTCGTTGCCACGGCCGACGAACCGATCGTCCTCGCCGCAGGGGAGACCTTCGAATGCTTCCGCGAAGGCGGCGACGAGCGTCCGATCGAGGTCGAGTACGTCCTCGCGGGCGCGGTCCGGCGTTTCTGCGCCGCCCCAGATGGAGACTGCGTCCGTGACGCGAGCGTGGGCGAGGCACTGCCGGAAGCCTGCCGTGCGCTCCTTCCGGAGTAGCCGGACCCAGGCCAGCGGCGAAGTGGCACTGGTAGACTCGCGCTGCGCTGCGCTGCGCTGCGCTGCGCTGCGCTGCGCTGCGCTACGGCGGAGGGCCATGCCCGCCCGCAGCAGCGGTGAGACGGAGCCGGAAATGATCCATCCCGAGGACATCCACCACCTGGCCCTGGTCGCGGCCGACCTCCAGCGGGGGATGGAGGAGGTTGGTGAGGTCTACGGCGTCACCTGGACGACCCCGCGGCACCTCGAACTCGATGTCCGCACCGCGGGCGTGGTCGCCAGAGTTCCGCTATCGGTCGTCTACGCGCAGCAAGGTCCGATTTTCCTCGAGTTGGTCGAGGCTGTTCCGGGAACGGTCTGGGCAGCGACGCCGGGCTCCCAGCTCCACCACATCGGCATCTACGTCGAAGATGTCGAAGCAGAGATCGAACGGCTCGAAGGGTTAGGGCACGCAGTCGAGGCTGCGGGCGTAGGCGCCGACGGCCGCGCTGGTGGCTGGGCCTACACGCAGAGTCCGATGGCCATAAGAATCGAGATCCTCGATATCCAGGGCCGCGAGGCGACCGGGCAGTGGGCGCGAGGCGAGATCGCCTAGGCCCCTCCCACCACGGTCATCGCGGCCCGCGCCGCCAACGGGCGTCCCCGCCCGCGGCTTCCCCTCGAGCCACCGGCGAGGCGAGAACGCAGAGATTCCGTCGCGAACCGGCGAGCCCCGACCCTCGCTGACGGTCGCGCCACCCTGCTGGGCCGATCACGTCCCTCGGTCGGCGTACGATGAGCGCCCGCCTATGCGCCTACGCTCCTTGCTCGCCGCGTCACTGGAGGACCCACCTTTGGGAATGTCGGGGTGACCGCCGGCGGTCCCACGCTATCGACCGCACTCTCCGAGAGCGACGCCCGCGCGTACAGCGCGAACATCAACCGCTTCTACCTCTTTCGCTTCTTCATCGACTTCCAACTGTGGTTGCCGATCTGGGTGATCTACCTGATCGACGAGCGCGGGCTTTCGCTGACGCAGGTGACCGCGCTCGACGCCCCCTTCTGGCTGCTCTTGATCGTGATGGAGGTCCCGACGGGGGCGGTGGCCGACCGTTGGGGGCGGAAGGCCTCCCTGAGCTACGGCGCCGCGATCAACGCGGTCGCGGTGATCGTCTTCGGCCTTGCCGGGAACTTCGTCCTCCTCCTCTTCTCGTACATGATCTGGGCGGTCGCTTGGACGCTGTTCTCCGGGGCCGACGCGGCCTTCTTTTACGACTCGCTCCGCGTCCTCGGCCGCGAGGGTGAATACCAGAAGTTGTGGGGCCGGATGCGCGCGGTGCAATCGTCCGGGGCCATTCTTGGGCTGGCGCTGGGCGCCCCCTTGGCGGCAATGACCACGCTCTGGGTGCCCGTGGTGGGGAGCGGCGCGCTCATCGTGGTGGCGTGGGGCATCACCCTCACCTTCCGCGAGCCGCCACGCTTCGTGGACGGCGAAGAGCAGCTGGGGTACCTCGCGGGGACGAAGCAGGCCTTCCGCATTGCCTTCGGACGCCCGGCGGTGCGCGCCATGCTCCTCTTTGCGGCCGTGGTCATGGGCATCGGCGTAAGCATGCAGATCCTCGCCCAGCCGTTCCTCGCGAGCCACGCCGTCGGCTACGGGAACTTCGGCTGGTTCCTGATCCCGGGCCAGCTGCTCGCGATCGGGCTCTCCCTCGCGGCCTACCGCGTCACTGCCGCAATCGGCCTCAGCCGGGTGATCGTCCTCATGCCGCTGTTGGTGCTGACGACGGCCGTGGGATTGGGGGCATTCGACCACCTCGGCGCCTTCGCCTTCTATCCCCTCACGACGATGGTCTTCGCCATGAGCTTTCCGGTCATCTCCGACTACCTCAATCGCCGGATTCCGAGTTCCAGCCGGGCGACCATTCTCTCGATCTACTCGCTCCTCTTCAGCCTCATGGTCGCGGGCATGGAGCCGCTGATGGGAGCGGTCGGCGATGCCCAGGGGCTTCCGATCGCCTACCGCACCGCCGCCATCGCAATGGCCGTGATAGGCGCGCCGCTGCTCGCCCTCTGGCTGCGCGAGAACCGCCGAGAGGTGCTCGCCGACGGGGAAGCCGAGGGAACGGACGCGGAGCAGACCAACCCCGGCGAATCGGGACCGGAGCCTGCCCCAAGGTCTTGATGCGGCCACTCCCTGCCGAGGATCGCGGTATGGGCCTAGGTCCGATTGGGCGGCACCCACGCGTTCTCCGGCTGGTCGCGCAGGCGCTGGCGCAGCGACTGCGCGTGCCGCTGACCTGGCTCGCGCCGATCGCGGCGCTGATCACCTGCTCTTCGATGCTCGCGCTCACGCAGGACCTCCCCGGAACGTTGTCCGTCAGCTGGACCATCCGGGCGGTGATTGGGATGGCGGCGGTGACTTCCCTCACCCTCTCGCTGCAGATCTCACGCCGCCTCCAAAGCGCAACCGCCGCCGTGGATCAGATCGCGGGCGGCCGGCTCGAACGCCGGATCGCGGCTTCTCCCCTTCGCGAACTCGACGATCTCAGCCAAGCGATAAACCGCCTCGCCCAGGGCTTCGGCGAGCATCGCCGCGACCTCCTCCACCGCGCGTACTACGACCCTCTCACGCGCCTGCCCAACCGCGCCCTATTCATGTCGAGCTTGGAACGCGCGATCGCCGAGGAACAGGAGACCGGGGCGGTAGCCGTCCTCTTCGTCGACCTCGACCGTTTCAAGCTGATCAACGACACGCTCGGCCACGACGTCGGCGACAGCCTTCTGTCGGTCGCAAGCCGCCGGCTTGCCTCGACCGCGGGCAAGGACAGCATGGTTGCACGCATGGGTGGCGATGAGTTCACGGTGCTGGTGCGGGGGCCGACGCGCGCACGCGCGCAATCGCGGTCGCCGGTGAGATCACCGAGCGGATGAACGCACCGATTCGCGTCGCCGGACACGAGCTCCTCACCACCGCAAGCGTCGGCATTGCCGTGAGCGAAGACCGTGCCCAGAGCATGGGCGACCTCCTCCGCAAAGCCGACATTGCACTCTACCGAGCAAAAGCCGAGGGCCGCGCTCGCGCGGTCATGTTCCGGCCCGAACACGAAGACTTGGCGGTTGAGGACGTTGACTTGAACTCGGCGCTCCACCGCGCCGTCGAGCGGGGACAGCTCGCGCTTCGTTACCAGCCCGAGGTCGACCTCGTGACGGGAAACATCATGGGTATGGAGGCGTTGCTGCGCTGGAACCACCCGAGCCGCGGCCTGCTCTCGCCCGCCGACTTCATCGAAATGGCCGAGAGCACCGGCGACATCGTTCCCATCGGCGGTTGGGTGCTCGAGCAGGCCTGTCGCGAGGCGGCCGCGATGAGCGCACGTTCCGGCGCGTCGCCAGTCGTCGGCGTCAACCTCTCGGTCACGGAGTTCCAGCAGTCGGACGTGGTGGCGCGGACGGCCGCAGCCCTGGATTCGAGCGGCCTCCCCCCCGGCCAGCTCAAGCTCGAGCTCACCGAGAGTGCCTTGATGGAGGACATCCCCGCGACGGTCGATACGCTCATGCAACTGAAGAAGCTCGGCGTCGCTCTCGCGATCGACGACTTCGGTACGGGCTATTCGTCCCTCAGCTATCTGCAGCACCTGCCCGTGGACACGCTCAAGGTCGACCAGCTCTTCGTAGGCGCGATCGGGAACGACCCCCGCGCCACCGCCATCGTTGACGCGATCGTCCGCATCGGAACCGCGCTCGACCTGCAGGTGACGGCCGAAGGGGTGGAGACCCTCCAGCAGATCTCCTACCTGCGGAAGGTTGGCTGCACCCGCGGTCAGGGGCACTACTTCTCTGAACCGATCCCGCCGGAGCAGTTCGCGGTCCTGCTCGATCGATCCATCGCCTCGGCGGGTCGGTCATACCGGGTCGCCTAAGAACCCGGGGGTTGCCCGCCCTCTCGGACCGTCCAAAGCTGCCGAGATCTACGACATGAGCGAACGGTTCGAGCCGGGCCAGCGCATCCGCCTTGTCGGCGAGTACGGTCCACTGAAGCCGGTCCACGCCACGGTGATCAACGCCACGGAGCGCGAGCTACGCCTCCGGCTGGAGGGCCAAGAGCCGCATCCAGCGGGCAACTCCAGCCCGAGCGGCGAAGGTGGAGAAGGGGCCGGCGCGCCGGCCCCGCAGGCACAGGCCCGGCACCGCTCAGTCGATCGCCGCGCCCAGCGCCACTATCCGGTTTGGTGGCCTTGCGTGATCACCAGTTCCCTCCCCGCGGCGAGCCACCCGGCCGTGGTCATCGATGTCTCGACGGGAGGGGTCGCGATCGAAACGGCCGCCCCGGTTACGAGCGAGAGACTGCTACTCACGCTTGAGAGCGGCGGCGCCACGTGCGAGCTCCATTGCGCCGTTGTTGCCTCTGAGGAGTCCTGGCGGGGGGCCGTCCTGCACGTGGCCTTCGAGGACCTGGGCGAGCAGCAGGAAGCGTTTATCGCCCGCCTGGTCGACCGCTGGCGCAATGTCCTGACGAGGCGCAGAGCCTTCTCGTCAGTAGCACCCGCGCCCGCCAGCGACGGCGCTGGATAGCCGACCCCACGCTCGGAGACTGAGCGGGCGAGCCGGTGCTACTCCCCTTGCGCTGCGGCGTAGCGCTCCCGGGCGAGCTCGAAGATGTGGCGATTGCCCGTCGTCCAGGTCACGGTCAGGTGGCAGCGACGGATGCGCCAGCCGCTCGCGGTGCGGACGAGCGTGTTCGTGTAGTACCCACCGAGCGTGAGCGCGCTGTCGCCTTTGTCGTTCGGCAGATAGTGCTGCGCCTGCATGTACGAAACGCAGGTCGCGTCGTCGCCGTCGAGAGTGATGACGTGGTTCGTGCTGATGTGCTGAGTCGCCTCGAAGCCGCTGAGGCCGGCGCGCACGCCCGCCACCCACTGATCCGCCCGCATCGTCTGGGGCTCGCCGCCGCCGAACGACGTGAAATCGATATCCACCTCATCCGTAAAGCACGAGCGGTAGGCGTCCCAGTCCCGCCTATCGATGCCCGTGGCATAGCGGATAACGGTGTCGCTGATCGCCTGACGGTCGAGGAGCATCTGCAAGGCGTCATCGCTCATGGGAACCTCGGGGCCGTGCCGGCGGGGCCAGTCTAGCGCTGACCATGAGGAGGCGGGGCCGACCTACGCGCCGGTACGTCGCGCGGCCAGAAGCTCGCGGACGAGCCGCCGCTGAACCTTGCCCGAGGCGGTTGTGGGCAGCGCTTCCAGCTGCTCGATCGCAGCCGGAAGCTTGTAGCCGGCCAGCCGGCTGCGCAGCAACGGCTCGAGGCTGGTCAGACGAACGGGTGCAGCCGAGACGACCGCCGCGGTGACGCGCTGGCCCCACTCCGGGTCAGGGAGTCCGACCACGGCCGCGGCTTCGATCCCCGGGTAGGTCAACAGCACCGCTTCGACCTCGGCGGGATACACATTCTCGCCACCAGAGACGATGACGTCGTCTCGACGGTCCAGCACCGTAAGAAAGCCCTCGTCATCGAGAACGCCAACGTCCCCGGTGTGGAGCCAACCGTCGCCGAAGGCGGCGGCGGTGGCGGTGGGATCGCGATAGTACCCGGGCGTCACGGCGGGGCCCCGGATCTCAATTTCGCCCGGATCGCCGGAGGCGGCCGCTACGCGGAGGTCCATCGAGAGCAGCGGCCGGCCCGCCGAGCCGAGGTGCGACATCGCCTCCGACGGCGCGAGCGTGGTGACCTGGCTCCCCGCTTCGGTAAGGCCATAGGTCTGGACTACGGGCAGGCCGCGGGCGGCTGCCCGCTCGAGCAACGAGCGGGAGACCGGCCCACCGCCCACGAGCACGGCGCGCAGCGAGCCGTCGAAGGGCAGCTCGTCGGCTGCGAGCATGCGGCCCAGCATCGTCGGCACCACCGAGAGCAGCGTGACGTAGCCGGCGCGCGCACCCGCGTTGACGGCACGCGGATCGAAGCCGCCGTGGAGGTCCACAGCGGTGCCGTAGATCACGCTCCGGATAGGAATCGACAGTCCTCCCACGTGGTACAAGGGGAGGCAGGCAAGCCAGCGATCGTGCGGATCGAGGCCCAGGTTCAGCGCCGACGCGGTCGCGCTCGCCCAGAAGTTCCCGAAGGTCAGCATCACGCCCTTCGCCCGGCCAGTGGTCCCGGAGGTGTAGATGATGCTGTGGCAATCGTCGGGGTCGTGCGCATCGACGAGCGCCGTGGCCGCGGGCACCGGGGGAAGCGGCAGACGCAGAGGCGTGGGGCTACCCGCCGACTTCGTGGCCGCGTTCGCCAGGTCCTCGTGGGGTCCGTCGCAAAGCACCACGGCTGGGTCGGCACTGCGCAACTGCTCCGCGAGCTCGGGTACCGCCAGGCGGACGTTGAGCGGGACGAAGACGCCCCCGAGCAGCGTGGTCGCGTGCATCGCGACGATGACGTCGCTCGAGCTCCCCGCGATCAGGGCGACACGCTCGCCCCGAGCGGCGCCCGCCGCAGCCAGGGCGCGGGCCTCTCGAGCGGCGAGTTCGTAAAGCGCCGCATAGCTGAGCTGGCGGCGGCCGGTCACGATCGCGGGGACGCGCGGCAGCGAGCGGGCGCGATGGCTGAGCCAGTCGGGGAGCGGCACGCTCATGCCTGACGGTCGCAGTCTGTCCACGGGCCGATCGCGAAGCGATCGAGCGCCGCGAGGTCCAGCCGGACGCCGAGGCCGGGGCCGGAGGGGACGGCGATTGCGCCCTCCGCGAGAGCAGGGAAACCGCTCACGACATCGCCCGCCAGGAGGGATCGCGTGGCGAGGCCGCACGCGGGGCGCGGCTCCGGCAGGAGTGCCGCCAAGTGCAGAGCGAGAGCCGTGCCGATCCCGGTATCGAAAGTGGTCGTCAGGACCGTGCGGAGGGCGTGCGTTCGGGCTGTGGCGATCATCGCCAGCGCTGCGCGCAGGCCGGTCCGCAGCGGCTTCACGACCACAGCATCGACCGCATTCGCAGCGATCAGCGCACTCAGCTCGGTGCCGGAGCCGCAGGACTCGTCCGCGGCAATCGGGACGGGGCTGGCGGCGCGCACCTCGGCGAGCTGCGCGGTCGCGGCCGGACCCGCGGGCACCGGCTGCTCGCACAGAGCGAGGTCATGAACCGCGAGAGACGTGAGCGCCGTGACGGCCTCCTCGACTGCCCAGGCCCCGTTGGCGTCGATGCGCAGGACCGCCTCCGGTCCGAGCGCCGCGCGCACGGCGGCGAGACGCTCGCCATCCTGGGTGAGATCGCGCCCCACTTTCAGCTTGAACGTGTCGAAGCCCTCATCTGCGGCGACCTTGGCTTCGCGGGCCACCTCACTGGGATCGCTCGCCGTAAGCAGGGCGTTGGCCGCGATGGGGGCGCCGGCCGGGCGGCCGAGCCCAGCCTGCTGGGCGAGCCAAAAACCGATCGGGACCTCATCGCCCTGGGCAATGAGATCGCCGAGGGCGGTTTCGAGCGCCACGTCAACGGCATTCACACGCTGGCCGCAGGGCGGGAGCGCGGCCCAGGCCGCGGTCGGCGAGCGGCCCGCGAGCGCGGGAGCGAGCACGCCAAGCCGGGCCTCGACTGTCGCCACTGATAGCCGCAGCGAGGGCAGGGGCGACGCCTCGCCGATCCCAATGGCTCCGTCCTCGGTTTCGAGGACGACGACCACGCCTTCTCGCTCGGCCATCCGAGCACTCGCGGTTTCGAACGGCCGCACGAAGGGGATGCACCAGGGCCGCCAGCGAACGCCCGCGATCGGGCTCCCTGGGATCATGGGAGGCGGGGGAACTTGTCCAAATCTGCGTAGGCAGGCTCTCGCTTCTCGAGGAAAGCGTCCCGGCCTTCCTTCCCCTCGTCGCTCATGTAGAACAGCATCGTCGCGTTGTGCGCGAGTTCCGTGATACCGGCGAGGCCGTCGAGCTCTGCGTTGAAAGACGACTTCATCAGGCGAAGGGCCAGCGGGCTGTGCCGGAGCGTTTCACGGGCCCAGGCGACACCCTCGTCCTCGAGTTGCGCCAACGGGACGACGGCGTTCACGAGCCCCATTTCCAGCGCCTCGGTGGCGTCGTACTGCCGGCAGAGGTACCAGATCTCGCGCGCCTTCTTCTGCCCCACGAGCCTTGCCAGCTGCGCTGCGCCAAAGCCCCCATCGAACGAGCCAACGCGGGGGCCGGTCTGGCCGAAGCGTGCATTCTCGGCGGCGATCGTCAGATCGCAGATGACGTGGAGGACGTGACCACCGCCGATCGCCCAGCCGGCCACGAGCGCGATCACGGGGATGGGCAGTGAGCGGATCAGCTTGTGCAGGTCCGTGACGTTCAGCCGCGGGATGTCGTCCTTGCCGACGTAGCCGCCGTGGCCGCGCACACGCTGATCGCCCCCCGAGCAGAAGGCGCGCCCGCCCTCACCGGTAAAGAGGACGACGCCAACCGCGGGGTCTTCCCGCGTCCGCGAGAAGGCGTCCAGGAGCTCGTCGACCGTCTGGGGGCGAAAGGCGTTGTGCACCTCCGGCCGGTTGATGCTGATCCGGGCGATGCCATCGGCTTTGCCGTAGAGGATGTCCTCATACTCAGCCGCCGGCTGCCACACGATCGCCATCGACACGCCCCTCTGTGCCTTCCCCGAGGAAGGCGATGATGGTCCGCGCGCAGTATGCCGGTTTCTCGATGTGTGCGGCATGGCCGGCATCGGCCACGAGCTGCCGCCGCGCATTGGGCATCGCGGTCGCCATCTCCTCCGCGATCGCGGCGAACTTCGTGTCTTCCGCCCCGGCCAAGAGCAGCGCCGGCGCCGTCATTTCCGGGAGCCGCGCGTGCAGAGCTGACTGCGCACCCGTGCCCATCCCACGCAGGCTGTTCGCGAGGCCATGGGCCTCGTTCGCGAGCCGCCCCCGTCGGATCGCCTGCCGCATCCCCACCGGGAGATGCCGCTGGCTCGCGAAGAGCGGCAGCGACTCCCAGTGCTCGACGAAGGCGGGCACACCCTCGCTCTCGATCTGGTCGGCGAGTGCCTCATCCGCAGCGACACGGGCCGTCCGTGCCTCCGCCCCGGCGAGCCCGGGCGAGCCACCGATCACGACCAAGCGGTCGACGGCCGCCGCCGACTCGCTCGCGGCGATCATCAGGGCAAGCCGTCCGCCCATCGAATAGCCGAGCCAGGACGCCTGCGCGAAGCCAAACGCGGCGACCGCGCGCACCACATCGCTTGCGGCCTGCGCGCTCAGGTAGTGGTCCAGCTCCCGGGGCTTGTCGGACGCGCCGTGGCCGGCGATATCGACCGCCAGGGTCGTGAATCGCGCGCAAAGCAGCTCGGCGAACGGACCCCACGCCCTCGCGGAGCCCATGAAGCCATGGAGCAGAACCAGTGGTGGGCCGCTCCCCGCCTGCTCGACGTTCAGCGCAAAGCCTCCGTCCAGCTCGAGACGCATCAGGGCCGCCAAGCCGCTTCGCACGCCACCGCCCACGCCTCCTGGTGGAGGGCGTGGTTGCGCACACGGTCGGTGCGAATCTCGAGGATGCGGACACCGTCACCCGGGCCGGTAAGCGCTTCGCTGAGGTCCGCCCACTCCTCCAGCAGCCGGTGCTCCGCGCCGTAGGTGCGCGCAGCATCGGCGAAGTCGAGCCCGCTCGGCGTGACGAACCATTCCTCGAATACGCACTCGTGCTGGGCCTGGGGCAGGTACTGGAAGATGGCGCCCCCTTCGTTGTTGAGTAGCACGATCGTGAGATCGATCGCGTGGCGGCGGCCCGCCCAGAGGCCGTTGAGGTCGTGGAAGAGCGACAGATCGCCGATCAGCAACGCCGTCGGGCTGCGGCCGGCGGCGGCATGTCCCAGGGCCGATGAGACCACCCCGTCGATCCCGTTCGCCCCGCGATTCGCAACGATCTCGAGCACCTTCTCGCTGCTCGAGAGGAACGAATCGACATCGCGCACGGGCATGCTGTTGCCCACGAACAGGGCAGCGTCCGCCGGGAGCGCGCGCTGGAGCTCGATCACGGCACGCCCCTCGAACGGCTCAGTCGCTGCGAGCGCATGAGCGTCGAGCGCCCGCCGGGCCTTCGCGTCCCGCTCACGCCAAGGCCGGAGCCACTGGTCCCTAGGCGATGAGCCCCCTGCCCGCAGCAGCGCGAGGGCCGCGGAGCGAGGGTCGGCGGTGAGTCGTTGCGTGGTGAGACCGTCGGGATCGCGGAGCGATCCCGGCAGGTCGCAGAGGACGTGCGCTGCGTCGGAGGCGCGGGCGAGGAACTGATTGAGGGCCTTTGAGGTCGGCGCCGCCCCAAAGCGGAGGACGCAATCGGGAAGGAACGACTCGGCCCGAGCATCCCGCAGGAACGCGTCGTAGGCATCGATGATGTGCGTGCGCGCGTTCGGGCCGGTGCGGAGCCCACTGAGCGGGTCCGCAAGCAGCGGTGCGCCCAGCGCCTCGGCGAGGGCGGCGATCGGCTCACCGGGGAGGCCGCGACTCTCGGGACCGGCCACGATAATCGGGCGCTCGCTCCGCTCGAGCACGGCCAGGGCGGCTTCGAGCTCCGCAGCATCCGGAAGCAGGGGAACCGTCTGCGGTGCCGCGATCGTGGCGGCGGGGAGAATCGGCGGAGCGGGGTGATCCGCCGGAGGCGCGATGAGCGGCTCCTCGAAGGGCACGTTGAGGTGCACGGGCCCGGGAAGGGGGCCGAGCGAAGCCCCTACGGCGCGCTCAACGGCCTCCGTGAGAGCGTCGACGGACGCCCCCGGCGTCCCCGGCACGGGCAGGTCCGCCTCGGAGCGCACGCTCCCGCCGTAGAGCCCGACCTGGTCGATGGTCTGGGGCGCCCCCACCCCACGCAGTCGGGGCGGTCGGTCCGCCGTGCACACGATGAGGGGCACGCGCGACAGATCAGCTTCGACGACGGCGGGGTGGAAGTTGGCTGCGGCCGTGCCGGAGGTGCACACCAGCGCAACCGGTCGCCCGCTTGCGCGGGCGATCCCGAGCGCAAAGAACGCCGAGGAGCGTTCGTCGAGATGGAGCCACGGCCGGACCGCCTCCTGCTCCACGAACGCAACCGTCAGGGGCGTCGACCGGGAGCCGGGCGTGATGCAGACGTCGCGCACACCGGATCGGGCGAGGCCTCGCACGATCGCTCTCGCGGCGGCGGTGTTCGCGGCCGCGCTCATCGCTATCCCCCGCGCAACGCCTCGAGGAGTGGGTGGAGCTTCAGTTCGGTCTCGGCGAGCTCGCCCCGCGGATCCGAGCCTTCGACGATGCCGGCCCCCGCGTAAAGCAGCGCCTCGCCCTCGCGAAGCAGGGCCGAGCGCAGGGCGACCGCGAACGCGCCTTCGCCGTTCATGTCGATCCACCCGATCGGGCCCGAGTACCAGCCCCGATCCATACCTTCGAGCCGGCCGATCGCTTCGAGCGCCGGCGCCGTCGGCCACCCACCGACCGCCGGCGTAGGGTGCATCGCCAGGAGCACCTCGAAGAGGTCGACGCCGGCCGCAGCGACGCCCTCCACGGGGGTATGGAGGTGCTGGATATCCGCCATCTGCATCAATTGGGGCGTCTCGGGAACGGCGAGCTCGTCACACAGTGGAGCCAGGGCCTGGCGCGTCGCTCGCACCACGAGCTCATGCTCGCTTTGCTCCTTCGTGCTCCCGAGGAGCTCGTCGGCGAGGCGCCGATCTTCGATGTCGTCCGCTCCCCGCGCACACGTACCGGCAAGGCTCGAGGCGCGCACGACCCCGCCCTCGAGCGAGACCAGGAGCTCCGGACTCGCTCCGACCCAGCTCGATCCGCCGGCGCGGAAGCCGAAGACGAAGCAGGCATCGTAGCGGTCCGCGAGCTGGTAAAGCGTGGCGGCAACATTGTGCGGTGTTTCGGAGACGCAGCGAACTTGCAGTGCGAGGACGGCTTTGCGATACCGGCCTTCGCCGATCTCGGCCAGCGCCTGCGAGACCGCATCGCACCATTGCGGCGCATCCGGACCCGTGCGCTCGTAACGGTGCGTCGCGCCGTTCTGGGACGGCGAGGGCGGCGCGACCACCCGCGCCACCGCAGCCACGACCGCGATGGCGACTTCTTCGCGAGTCTGATCGGCGCCCAGGGCGAGGGTGAGCGAGGCGCTCAGCTTCCCCCGTTTCGTGGCGACGATGATCTCGGGAAGGACGAAGCGCCAGGCACCGAAGGCATCCCAGACGGGGTCGCGATGGGGCGAATCGGGATCGAAGCGGGCACCGCCGAAGAAACGTGGCCGTGCCTCTGAGGCGACCGCACCCACATGGACGCGGGCCGCAGCTTCACGAACGGCGGGCGCGGCCGTCGCGAGCGCGTCGCGACCGGACCCGTTGAGCGCGAGCGCCTCTCCGAACCCGAAGAGGTGGATGTCTTGCCCCGGCTCCTCCCAAGAAACCGTTGCTGCCGCCCGCAGTTGATGCTCGTTCCAGGCAGCGACCTCGCCGAACAGGGCGCGAGGCAGATCGACGCACACGAGACCTGGCGCTTGGACCTTTGCCCGCAGGCGCAGAAGGTCGTCCGCGAGTTCGAGCGCCACCGGGCTGATGCGAGCGGTTTCAACCTCGGTCACGCGACGCACCCTCGGCCGGCGAGTCCTCGAGAACGTACATGGGACTGATGCAAAGCGGCTTCCGTTCAACTCCAAACGGTACGCGCAGCGCCTGGGCTCCGCTGTGGGGTGGCTCACGAGCCAGCCACAGCAGACGCCCACGCGCAGCAGGACCCGTAAACGGGCCCTGCTCAGGAGGGATAGGCCACCCTACCGCTACTAGTCGGCGGGGCACCTGCCTCGGCAGTATACGCGGTCCGCGACCCCCCGTCGGCGCACCCTTGAGGCCGCGGCCACGTCCCGAGAGTCCTGCCCCGGACCCATCGGCACCGAGCGCCGGGTGCCGTCGCCCAATGCTTGAGGCTGCCGCCCAACGTCGGCTCGAGGCCATCGATCCAGCCGTGGCGGAGCGACCGGCGTAGAATTCGGGGCGATGCAACAACGGCGAGTTCTCGCCCTCTACGGGCACCCCGATGACGAAGGCCAGGTGACGGGCACGCTTGCGCGCTTCATCGCCGAAGGCGACCGGGTGGCCCTCGTCTGCGCAACGCGCGGCGAAGTCGGCGAGATCAGCGACGCTGCTCTCGCGACCCCAGAAACGCTCGGGTACGTGCGCGAATTGGAGCTGCGCGCCGCGATGGCCCAGATCGGCCTTCGCGACGTGCGCCTCCTGCCCTACCGCGACAGCGGGATGGCGGGCACCCCCGAGAACGAGGATCCGCGCTCACTCCACCAACAGCCGGCTGAAGCCGTGGTGGCGGAGCTGGTCGCGATCATGCGCGATCTGCGGCCCCATTTCGTCTTCACCTGGGACTCGACGGGCGGCTACGGCCACCCGGACCACGTCGCGATCCATACCCACACGGTCGCGGCGTTCGACGCTGCCGGGAACCCCGAGGCGTACCCCGACGCGGGCCCCGCCTGTGCGCCGGAGCGCCTCTACTGGGGCGCCCGCACGATGAAGGGCTTCGCCAGCATCTGGACCGAGATGGAGCGACGCGGCCTCCTCGATGAGCCTATTCCGGACGAGCGGCGGGAACGGTTCGAAAAGGCGATGGCCGAACCGGACCCGCCGGTGAGCGTGATCGTCGACGTGAGCGGCCAGGTCGAGGGGAAGCGCGGTGCGTCGAGCATGCACCGCAGCCAGTTCGGCGAAAACAGTATGTTCACGCGCATCCCCGACGACCTGCGGGGCCAGTTCTTCGGCGAGGAGCGCTTCTACCAGGCGCGGCCGGCCTGGCCCGAAGGCCTCGCCCCCGCGAAGGACTTCCCGCCCATCTCGCAGCCCTAGCTGTACTGACCACACACCTGCGAGACGGCTGATCGCAAAGGGACCTCCAACGAGACTTGGGGTTGAAGCACCCAGGGCTCGGAGGAGGACGGACCCAGTGATTGATGCTAGCGCGCCACCAGCAAGGATGCAGTTCTCGTACGGATCCCGCTGCCGCGCGGTGCAGCTGATGCTGAGAGGCGTGAGCGTCGCAGAGGCAGCGCGAACGTGCGGCGCAGGCCGCGCGACGGGCTACCGCTGGCAGACACACTCCCGGGCTGAAGGCTGAGGAACTCGGCCTCCGCCTCCCTCAAGCGGCCGCAACAGCAGTCTCGGCGCTCCCATTCATTACCCCCGGCTCCCGCCCTGCCAGACGCCAGCTTCTCACCCCCGCCTCTTTGTTGCTACAGCACCAGGTGTCCCCGACTCCGCCACCGTCCCACTTCTCTCAAGTCCGGTGAACGAGCTCACGATCCAGAGGAGCGTGCCATCGAGGCCGGGGCCCAGCCCGAGACCGGCGGTAAGAACGACCACGGGCACGATGGCGAGCAAGCTCAGCCCCAGGAGCCTGGGGTAGAGGTACATCCAGTGGCGGCGACAGGCGATCAGCACCGACTCGGAATCCTGAAGCGCGAAGGGCAAGTTCATCCCAGGTCCCCGAAACCATCGTACCGAGACCTGGGCGGGTGCGTGATCCTCGTTCGCGCGGAACCTCGGGCACAGGTGAGGAGCAGTCGTACCCCCGAGAGGACTCGAACCTCTGCCTTCGGCTCCGGAGGCCGACACTCTATCCGCTGAGCTACGGGGGCTCGCAGGCAGCGATCGTAGCGCCTCTGAGGGCCGCTCGCACCACGTTCAGCTCCGACGCCAAGCAGTGCTAGGATCGGATGACAATCAGCAACCGCATCTTGAAAGGGAAGACGAACAATGCCCATCTACGAATTCCGCTGCCCCAAATGCGAGCAGGCCTTCGATCTGGTGCGGCCGCGCTCCAAGGCGGGCGCCGCCGCAAAGTGTCCTGACGACGGGACCAAAGCCCACCGCGTTTTCGGCGCTGGCATCATCGGCGTGGGCGGCAGCTCCGACGATTTCGATCTCGGTGACCTCGGCGGCGGCATGCCCGACATGGGTGGCATGCCCGGCATGGGTGGCATGCCAGGCATGGGCGGCATGCCCGGTATGGGCGGAATGCCCGACATGGGCGGAATGGGGATGGATGATGACTTCTAGCCGCGGGGGCCCGGAGCGGACCTGGAACCCGGCCGCGGCCGAGAACGCCTGATGCTCGTCGCCGGAACCTACATCCCCACTGATACCAGCGAGGCTGGGCAAACCCGCGCCCTCCAGCTCTTCACCAGCTGGACCCCGCCGGAGGGCTTCGAGTTCCAATCGCACTACTCGCGCCTTACCGGTGGCGGCCTCTTTGTTGCGGAAACGGAATCGGTAGCGAGCGCGATGGCCGCGATCGCGCCGTTCACGCCGTACTTCGACTTCGATGTCACACCGGTCGTGCCGATCGAAGAGGGCGTTGAGATCGGGGCCAGCACGATCGCCTTCTGGGCGTCGATCGAGTAACGGCCCCGATCGAGCGTGGCGCAGCGGGCGCCCCGACGCCCCCTGGCGGTGGGCGTCCCAGATGCCCACATCGATCTCCAGCCGGAGCTTGCTGGCTCGCTTCAGCTACCCTTCGGGCGCGCCGGAGATCTCGATAACGTTCCCGTCGGGGTCGTCGAACATGAACACGCGTATCGGTCCGACCGCTTGCACCGGCGTCAGCCGGGGCGGATCGAGCGCCCGAACGCGTTCGTGCTCGGCCTCGATGTCGTCGACACGGAGGTTGGGAACGGCATTGTTGCCCCGTACCAGAGGGAACGCGTAGGCGTCCTGCAACAGGAGGCCGTATTGCGAGCCCTGCACAGCGAAACCGGCGAACCGATCGGTCAAAATCTCGGGCTTCAGCTCAAAGAACCGCTCGTAGAAAGCGACGGCCCGTGCGAGATCGGACACCGCCACCGTCACCCCGGCTCGTGCGATCGCCATCACGACCCCCCCCAACAGAGGATACGGTGACCGTGGGTCCCTCTTTGGACCGATCTTGCGGTCGCCGAGCGCGGCCAAGCTCGCCCCCTCGCGGCCCGAACGACCGCGGTAAGAAGCGGTGGGCGGTGGGGATCGGGACCAGACCCGCTCCATGACGGGGTCGCGGGCGGCGGGCACTATAGGGCGGCGAGGGGGGCGTCCATGGACCCGGCGATCGAAGCGCTCGTAGCCGCCACCGAGATCCCGTACTGGGGCCTGCTCGGAATCGAGCTCGTGGAGGCCGAGCGCGGACGGATCACACTGCGCCTCGCGATGAGTCCACAGCTGGCGACCCGGCGCCCGGACGTGATGCACGGTGGTGCCCTCGCCTCGCTCGTCGACGCCGCCTCCGGCGCGGTCGTGGCGACGCTGCGGGACCCTGCTGACGAAACTTGGGCCGGCCACGCAACCACCGACCTGAACATCTCCTACCTGCGCGCCGCTCGAGGTGAGGTGCAGGCGACAGGGCGGGCGCTCCGCGCCGGTCGCACGGCCGTTTTCGTCGGCGTGGACGTGGAGGACGCGGAGGGCGAGCTCGTGGCCACGGGCCGGGCGACGTACGCCATCGCCCGGCGTGGCTGATTGCGACCGACCTCATGACCGCGGTGGCGCTTCGCTGGTATCTTGCACGAAGCGCCCGCCGCGAACTGGCGCGGGCACGGGAGGCGGCAGCGTGGGTGCGAAACACTTTCGGGACGTCGCAGAGACTTCTGAGCTCGACGGCTGGTTCGAGCGCTCGCAGACCGAGGACGTCGTCCTCTTCCTGCACGACTACTGGTGCCCGGTCTCGAGCCATGCCTACGACGAGCTGTCGAAGCTGGAGGGTGAGATCGCACTGATCGATGTCGCCCAGCATCGCGACCTCACCGCCTCCGTTCAGGAACGCACGGGCGTGAAGCACGAATCGCCGCAGGTGATCATCCTGCGCGCCGCGAAGGCGCGGTGGGCCGCTTCGCACTACAGCATCACCAGCGATGCCGTCAGCGAGGCGGTCGCAGCGGAGTAGGCTCGGCGACGCCGGTAACCGAAGCGGTCCCCCCCCCCCGGAGGCACAACCTCTCGTGGCGAACCGTGCGCAAACGCGTGATTGCGACGGCGATGGCGGCTGATCTGGAGAACTGCGCCCATGCCTTTCGGCGCTTCCGCGGAGACGCGCATCGCCCGCCCGATCGCAGAGGTAGCGGCCTTCGTGATGGACCCGGAGACCGACAGCGCCTGGATCGGCGGCATTCAATCAGTGACCGTCCTGACGCCGCCACCGATCGCCGTCGGATCACGCGTTGAACGCGTCGCCCACTTCCTCGGACGAGAACTGCGTTATGTGAACTATGTGACTCGGTGCGCTACTCCTTCGCTGAGAACGAAGGCAGTATGACCACGACGCGAGTCGAGCTCGAAGGCGATCCTGGTTGGTTCTTCCGGGTCGCGGGGCCGCTGCTGCGGTTGGCCGTCCGCCGCAACCTGCGCGGCGACCTGGTGCGTCTCAGGGACCTCCTCGGGGCCGCCAACGCCCGCGAGCCCTAGCGGTCCTCGCGGAGGCTGTCGCCGCTCTGCTGGAGCGATTCCAAAATCGTCCGCACATCGCCCTGAAGCCGCTCGATGACGGAGAGGGCATAGCGGTCCGCGTCCTCGAGCTGATCGGTTGCGGCCTCCGCGGCCTCGCTCAGGTGGGCGGCGGCGGTAGCGTCGGCCTCGGCCACCGTCTGCCGAGCGCGAGCTTCCGCATCCATGATGATGGCCTGGCTGCGCTCCTGCGCCTCCCTGAGCATCGTCGTCTCGTTGAGCAGCTCTTCGCGCAATTTCTGGGCCTCGTCGAGCACCACTTGCGCACGCTGCTGCGCGTCCAACAGCACCTGCTCGCGCTGCTCGAGAATCTGCGCTGCCTGGCGGACATCGGCGGGGACCGAGAGTCGAAGCTGATCGATGAGATCGAGAATGCCGCGCCGGTCGATAACCAGGTTGCTCCCCACCGGCAGGCGGCGCGCATGCACGACGAGCGATTCGAGACTATCGATGAGGTCGAGGATCTCCACGAGCGGGCTTCCTGCTGGCGGTTAGTCGTCGAGACCGAGCTTCGCGCGGATCGCCGTCCGGACGTGGGTCGGCACGAGATCGACGACATCGTAGCCGAGCTTCGAGATCTCCCTCACACGGCTCGCGCTGATGTAGAGGAATTCGTGGTTGGTCATCAGGTACACCGACTCGATGTTGGGCGCCATCTTGCGGTTCATCAGAGCCATGTCGAACTCGTACTCGAAGTCGCCACCGCCGCGAATCCCGCGGACGATGGCCACCGCCCCTCGCTTCTGGGCGAACTGGACGGTGAGGCCTTCCAGAACCTCGACCTCGACGCTAGGGAGATCTTGGGTCGCCTCGCGGAACAGCTCGACCCGCTCCTCCGTGTCGAACATCGCGCTCTTCTCACGCCCGCGGATGACGGCCACGATCACGCGATCGAAGAGCTCCGTCATACGCTGCACGAGGTCGAGGTGGCCGTTCGTCACGGGATCGAAGGCGCCCGGGAAGATCGCTGTTCTCATGCCGCCTCCATTGCCGCGAAAAACGCCACCGCGGTGTCGCCGTAGACCCTACGGTCGGTGAGAACCAGGCCAGCCGGGCGTTCCGGCGGATTGTATCGGCTCCGGTGCTCGTAGACGACCGTGCCGCCCTCCCCAAGGAGCACCGATAGACCGGCGAGTGTCGGCTCCACCCGATCGGAGTCGTAGGGCGGATCCAGGAAGATCAGGTCGAAGGGCCCTTCGACCGAGTCGAGCGCGCCCGGTAGGGCGCCGCGTACGACCGTGCCACGCTCAGCAAGCTCCGCGCGAGCAAGGCTCTGCACGATCGAGCGGGCCGCACTGCGATGGCTTTCGACGAACACCCCCCGGGCGGCGCCGCGGCTCAGCGCCTCGAGGCCGAGTGCGCCCGTCCCCGCGAAGAGGTCCAGCAGTACGGCGTCTTCGACGCGACCGGCGAGGACGTTGAAGACGGCCTCACGCACACGCGCACTGGTCGGTCGCAAACGCGCTCCCCCCGCTTCCGCGAGCCGGAAGCCACGGAGGTCCCCACCCGTGATCCGCAGTGCAGGCGGGGCCATCTCAGGGGACCCGCGGGGCGGTTTCGTCTTCAACGGCCGCTGGGGGTTGGAGCGCGAGCGTCACTTCGTTCTCGAAGCGATAGACGCCCTCGCTGAGGCTGAGCGTCACGGTGTAGGTGCCAGGCTCGTCCGGTGTCTGCCACGTCACGAGGCCGCCATCCCCTCCTTGCAACGAGCCACCCGTGGCCGCCCACCGCGGCAGCAAGTCCCCGGGGTTGGGCTGCAGGAGGACGGGCTGGCCGGTCTCTACAAAGGGCTCGATCGCGCCCCAGATGTCCCCCAGGAAGATGTTCTCGCTGGCATCTTCAACCGCGAACCCCCCCAGGCCGAAATCGGAGACGAACTCGAGCTTGAAGCCGACGCTGAAGACGTTCTCGATCCAAACCGTGCGCCCGCCATTGAGCTTGTAGGTGAACGCAACCGTGGCCGTCTCGGGCCGCCAGCGCAGTCCGCTGAGCCCCTCCTCGCGGTCGATGTTGATCCCCACGATCTCGATCTCGCCGCCGGCGACAACCGATTCGCTGCGAATTGCGAGTTTGCTCGCGATCGTCATCGCCTCCGTGAGGCTCAGACGACGGAGCCCATCGGCCGACTTCTCTGAAGCGTAGGGCGTGACAGTCAAAACCAGCTTGCTCGGCTCGACGAGGCTGACGAGATGTTCGAGGACGTCCGGCATCTCCAAGCGGTAGGTCCCCTGATCGCGTACGGGGGCGATCTTGAGGACGTCGGCGGCGCGACCCAGGGACGCCCAATCATAGGCACCCTCGTCGATCCCATCGGGCGCTTTCACGGGCGCCGGGAGGGTGAGCGTGAGCGTCTTGCCCTCCGCGTGCAGGCCGTCCGCGAGTTCAGCGACGAAGAGGGTGAAGGACGTGCGCTGATCCGCCCGCAATTCGAGGTAGGCGATGTCGATCCCGGCGATGCGGACGGCGGCCACGTGCTGGAGGATCTGGCGGACGTGGTTTGAGCGCTCCGCTCCGGTCGCGAGGATGGCGGCCAAATTGGGGACGGTGTCGGGCAGTTCGGCCGAAGCAGAGAGCACGGGATAGTGCGCGGCCTCCGTGGCGGGGGGCGTGCTCAGCTCACCCGCGAGGGTCCCGTCGGCCAACGGGGTGAAGTCGAACGTGTGGACGATAGTGACATGCGCAACGGCCCGAGGGTGAAGGGTTGCGCCGGGCTCGAGGTAGGCGACGACGTGGCCGCCCTCATTCAAGCGCCGCAGGACCGCCAGGTACCGCGGCGGGTCGGCGAAAAGGCCGGTGGCTTGGGTGCCCGTCTCGTCCAGGACCGCCGAGGCGAGCGGCTGCCAGAGCCCCGTCGTGGCATCGTAGCCGTAAAAACTGAGATTGCGGTTATCACCTGTCGCTGCCGTCAGCGGGATGGTGATCTGCAGGTCGAAGCCTTCGGGCAGAGGGTCGGCACTGAGATTGCGCTCGTAGACCTCGCTGAACGAGGCGAAGCCTGCGGGAATGGGGATGCCAGAGGACGATTCGCAATAGGTCTCGTTGCAGCTCTCCCCGCCCCCGAAGACCGCCGAGTATCCGACGATCGCGATCAGGACGACGGCGATCGCGACGATCGCGAGAAGGATGAAGCGACCGATGGGGGCGCCCCCACGCGACATCGAGGAGCGTCGCATGGGGCCGTCGGCCCAACTCCGGCCGCCCCCCAAACGGGTCATGCCATCGCTCCGGGCCGTGGTCCCCGCCAGCGGCCTCTCCCACCCCACGCTTTGCAGACGAACGGCAACAGCATCTCTGCCCGCGATTATCTCGTACCGGCGAGCTACAACCAGGCCCGCGTTGCAGGAACGGCACGCGGCCCCGTCGCGACGGCGTGCGTGTGCCGTGCGCTATACTCCGACTGCCGCGGACGCAGCCTCGAGACCGTTTTTCCGCTCGCCGGAGGGCGGGTGAAGTCATGCCAGAAAACTCTATTCCGATGACCAAAGAGGGCGTTGCCAAGCTCCAGACGGAGCTGGAAAGCCTGAAGCTGGACCGCAAGACCGTCGCTGATCACATCCATACGGCGCGTGAACTGGGGACGAGCCAGAACGATGCCGAATACGACAACGCCAAGCAGGAGCAGAGCCTGCTCGAGGGAAAGATCCTCGAGATCGAGGACGTGCTTCGGCGCGCCGTCATGATCGACGAGGAAGGCGCCCATCACGCCTCTCACGTCGTGATTGGGAGCGGCGTGAAAGTGAGGCAAGACGGGAAGACCCGCCACTATCAGATCGTGGGAAAGCCGGAGGCGAATGCCGCCGAGGGCCTTATTTCGAACGAGTCGCCCCTGGGCGCCGCCCTGTTGGGACGCACGAAGGGCGATGAGGTCGATGTCGAGGTCCCCCGCGGCGTCATCAAATTGAAGGTGCTCGCAATCGATTGAGCCGGGCGCCCCCCACCATCGTCGACAGGGCCGCCCACACGGCGGCCTCTTTGTTGCCAGAAAGGCTCGAATTGACCTACCGAACGTCCCCGGCAAACCAACCGAGCGTAGCCACGTGAGCCCCGCATGAGCGATCCGGTGAACGACAAGGACGAAAGTGGCGCGAGCTTGCGGACGCAGCGCGTCGAGGCCGCGGAACGCCTGCGCAGTGCCGGCTTCGAGCCCTACCCCGCGCGCGTCGAGCGTTCGCATACCAGTACGCAGGTGCGCGAGTTAGTCGCCGCGTTCGCCGAGGGCGACGATGAGCCAGAGGGCGGGGCGGTCGAGGTGGTAGGCCGAGTCGTGGCGCAGCGCGCGATGGGCAAGGCCAGCTTCCTCGACCTTCAGGACGAGGCCGGGCGCATCCAGGTCCTGCTGCGCCGCAACGTCATCGGAGACGAGGCCTATGGGCGCCTCAAGGAGATCGATCTGGGTGACTTCGTCGCAGTCTCTGGGAGGCCGATGCGCACGCGCACGGGAGAGCCGACCGTAGCCGCGGCCTCCTGGCAGCTGATCACCAAGGCGCTGATCGCGCCACCGGAGAAGTACCACGGCCTCACGAACGTGGAGCTTCGACAGCGGCGCCGCTATCTCGATCTGATGGCGAACGAGCAGACCCGCGCGACCTTTCGCGCGCGCAGCCGGATCGTCGCGGCCGTACGAAGGAATCTGGACCAGCGCGGCTTCCTCGAGGTGGAGACACCCATCCTCCAGGAGGAGGCCGGGGGCGCCGCCGCGCGGCCCTTCGAAACACACTCGCACGGGCTTGGCGAAGACCGCTTCCTGCGTATCAGCATCGAGCTCCACCTCAAACGGCTCGTGGTCGGCGGCTTCGAGCGCGTCTACGAGCTCGGCCGGATCTTTCGCAACGAGAGATTCAGCCAGCGCCACAATCCGGAGTTCACCCTGCTGGAGCTCTACCAGGCCTACGCCGATTACGGCACGATGGCGAGCTTGGTCGAGGAACTCGTGAGCGGGATCGCGACGGAGGTCCTCGGGCGGACCACCGTCACGTTCGGCGAGCACGAGATCGACCTGAGCCCGCCCTGGCGCCGAATCACCTATCACGAAGCGCTCCGCGAGTACGGCGACCTCGACCTCGCGGTGTTCCCCGAGACCGAAGCCCTGCGCGAGGAGCTGCGCCGCCGCGGCGTCGACGCGCCCGCGGCGGCCGGCCTGGGCAAGCTCACCGATATCGCCGCGAGCCACTACGTCGAGCCGCACCTCATCCAGCCGACGTTCCTGCTGGACTACCCGATCGAGCTTTCGCCGCTCGCCAAGCGCAAGGCGGGGGCGCTGGGGCTGGTGGAACGCTTCGAGGCGTTCGTGGGCGGCTTCGAGATCGCGAACGCCTACTCAGAGCTGAACGATCCCATCGACCAGCGCGGCCGCTTCGAGGACCAGCTCGCCCTGCAGCGGGCCGGCGATGACGAAGTCGAGCTCATCGATGAGGACTTCCTCTTCGCGCTCGATCACGGGATGCCCCCTACGGGCGGCCTCGGACTCGGCATCGACCGGCTCGTGATGGTGCTGACAGGCCAGACGAGCATCCGCGAGGTGATCCTCTTCCCCCAGCACCGCACGGTGAAGGAGTAGCGGTGGGCGAGGGCGGGCCGCTCGAGCGGCACCACACGGCTACTGCCTATGTGGTTGCCGGCGACCGCACCCTCCTCCTCTGGCACGCGAAGCTGGGGATGTGGCTGCCGCCCGGCGGCCACGCCGAAGCGAACGAAGATCCGGTGCAGACGGCTCGGCGGGAGGCGCTGGAGGAGTCGGGCCTCGAAGTGCGGGTCATCCCACCGCCAGACCTGCTCGACTGCGCGGTGCCCGAGGTCCTGCCTCCGCCAGCGGTGATCCTGATCGAGGACATCGTGCGCGACGACCAGCCCTTCCATCAGCACATCGATCACGTCTACTTCACGCGCGCGCAGGCAGAGGTCGACTTCGCTGCGCCGATCCCACACGGACCAAGCCGCTGGGTGGGGGCGGACGCGCTCCGCGGTGCGTTTTCCCTGTCCGCACCCGATGGTACGCTCGTGCCCGTCGCGGAGGACGTGCGGCTGCTCGGAATGCGAGCGCTGGCGGCCGCGGCAGCGGAGTAGCCGTGCTCAGCGCCCAGTTCATCCGCGAGAACCAGGATCGGGTCAGATCCGACCTCGCGTTCCGCGGTGCGGGAGCGCCGATCGACGAGATCCTCGCGCTCGATGAAGAGCGCCGCGGGCTTCTCGGCGAAGTCGAAGCACTGCGCGCGGAGCGCAATGCCGCGAGCAAGGCCATTGGCGCGACCAAGGACGCCGACGAGCGCGCGGAACGGATCGAAGCTGCCCGTGCCCTCGGCAATCGGCTGGACGGCTTTGAAGCCAGTCTGCGCGAGGCTGAGCGGGGCCTGAACGAGCGCCTGCTGGAGGTCCCCAACGTCATCGCGCCCGAGACACCGCGAGGGCCCGACGAGGACTCGAACGTTGTTCGCGAGACGATCGGAACGCCCCGCACCTTCGACTTCGAGCCCCGGCCGCACTGGGAGGTGGGTGAGGCCCTGGGGGGTGTCGACATCGCGCGGGGCGTGAAAATGTCGGGCACGCGGTTCTTTGTGCTTCGGGGAGGAGTGGCCCGGCTGCATCGAGCGCTGACCCAGTGGATGCTCGATTCGCACATCGAGGCGGGGTTCACCGAGCACTACCTGCCCTACATGCTGACGGAGGAGTCGTTCTTCGCCTCGGGCCATCTCCCCAAGTTCCGCGAGAACCTCTACAGGGACGATGAAGAGGACTACCTCTTCATCCCCACCGCGGAGGCACCGTTCGCGAACCTCTACCGCGATGAGATCCTGCCGCCGGAGGCGGTACCGCAGCGGCTCGTTGCGCACACCCCCTGCTTCCGCCGAGAGAAGATGAGCGCAGGGCGCGATACACGAGGCCTCAAGCGGGTCCACCAGTTCGAAAAGGTCGAGATGTTCGTCTTCTGCGAACCAGATGCGAGCGGCGAGGAGCTACAGCTGCTCCTCGCGCGCGCCAGCTCTATTCCCGAGCGCTTGGAGATCCCGTACCGCAGCCTCGAGCTCTGCAGTGGTGACCTGGATTTCAAGGCGGCCAAGAGCTTCGATGTCGAGATGTGGTCCCCGGGCCTGGCGGAATGGCTCGAAGTCAGCTCCGTCTCAGACACGCTCGACTTCCAGGCCCGGCGCGCGAATGTGCGCTACCGCCCCGCGCCCGACGCCCGCCCCCGTTTCCCGCACATGCTCAACGGTTCGGGGCTCGCCCCCGGACGAACCTTGATCGCGGTCATCGAGAACTACCAACAGGCGGACGGCTCGGTGACCGTTCCCGACGTGCTACGCCCGTACATGGGCGGCACCGAGCGAATCGAGGCCCCTTCGGCTTAGCTCTCGCTCGCCTCGCTGGGGGCATCGCCGTTCGCACTCGCACTCGCGGTCGCACCCGGGCTCTCGAGGATCTCGTCGATAAGGCCGTAGTCCTTGGCCGCTTTGGCATCGAGCCAGAAGTCACGGTCGGTGTCGCGCTCGATGTTCTCCATCGGCTGACCCGTCTGCGTATGGATGATGTTGCGCAAGATCGCCTGCAGACGAAGCGTCTCCCGTGCCTGAATCTCGATGTCGGAGGCCTGACCCTCGGCGCCACCCATGACCTGGTGGAGGTGAATGGTGGCGTTGGGGAGCGCCGTGCGTTTGCCCTTCGTACCGCCCGTGAGCAGGACTGTGCCCATGCTCGCCGCGAGGCCGATGCACACGGTCGCCACCTCCGGCCGGATGAGCTGCATCGTGTCGTAGATCGCGAGCCCCGCCGTGACGCTCCCACCGGGACTGTTCACGTACATCGTGACGTCCTTGTCTTCGTCTTCGCGATCGAGGTAGAGGAGCTGCGCGATGACGATGTTCGCGACCATCGCGTCGATCGGAGTGCCGAGGAAGACGATCCGCTCCTTTAAGAGCAGCGAGTAGATGTCGTACGCGCGCTCGCGGCGACCGTCGGATTCGATGACGAGCGGCATCACGTCGCGGATCGGATCGAGGCTCATGGCAACCCCCCGGTGTGTCCTTCCAGTGTGCAAGCCCCCCCCGGTCCGCACAATTTTCCTCTGAGGGCGTCTTCTTGAGGGCGCCACCACCGTCGCCCCCGGAGCGCTGTACCCGGCCTAGTGGCGAAGTGCTTTCTGGAGCGCCGGCCGCCGCAGTCCCGGGCACTGTTCCGGCGCGGGACGTGGCGGCGCGCCCCGGAATCAAGCGGCACGGTAAACTGGCGGCATGAAGACGTGCCCCGCTTGCGGACGTGAGAACCTCAACGTCTACGGCTACTGCCAGGGCTGCGGCCGCGGGTTTGCCGAGCTCGAAGACGGCGCCGCTGAGAAAGCACCGAACCCCCGCGTGCAGGCGTTCATGAACTGGATCCGGGGGCGGCGCACCACCCCCGTCGCCTAGATCGCTCCTCTGCTACTTCTTCCGGTTCCGGCGGGCGGTCTCGATCGCGATTGTCGCCCAACTGCTCAGTTCCCCCGGGTCGGCGCGGACAGCGTCCGGGACCTCGTGATAGGGCATGCGACCGTGCTTCGCGGACCCAGCCGCCCTGTACGGGGCCAGGCTGGCGTCATCCGTGCGGAAGAAGACATCGCCGCCGGAGTCGACAATTGCGAACATCACCCCTTCGTGCGAGAGGCCGTGACCCCCGAACATCTTCCTCGCGCTTACCTCGAAGAAAGCCGAGAGCTCGTCGACGATGCGGTCCGCGCCCGCGGCGCCAGCGCCGGTCTGCTTGTCCCCTTTGGTCGCCATGGCTTCTCCTTCCCCCAGCCGCGACCGCCTCGCCGCCGCTCTTAGGCAGGCGCCCCTCCGGCCCAGTGCATGCGCACATCCGGCAGCTGCTCCTCGCCGCCGGCCTCTTTGAATTCGACATTGGTGAAGGCGCGCGCGCGAAGGTTCTCCTGGAAGATGTACAACTACAGGCCGCCGGGGCTCTCCTCCATCGCCTTCGCGAGCAGCGCACTGCCCACGCCCAAGCTCTGAAACTCCGGGTGGATGTACAGGTGGTGGATTTCTTCCACCTCCCTCGCCATAAGCCCGGCCACCCGCCCCTCGACCTCGGCCACCCAGACGACCGAGCGCTGGATCTCGCTCACACCAGAACTCCTCGAGGTCCTCCAATGAGTGAAGGACGGGCAGGAACGGGAGCGACACGACTCGGGACTCCTGCCACACCTGGGTAATCACCGGCACGTCGCCCGGCGTCGCGCGGCGCAATTCGAAGGCGAGCACGTTGCTAGCCACGCGGCAGCCCCAGGCCGCGGGTGGCGATGATGTTGCGCTGAATCTCGCTCGAGCCGCCCGCAATCGTCGAAGGGACGGTGCCCATGTACGACTCTGCGAAGGCGCCGTCCAGGAGGGCGCGGACCGAGCCGTCGCGCAGCTGTCCGTACGGCCCGAGGATGCGCGTGCCGGTGCGGGCGAAGCGCTGGTTCAGCTCCGAGCCGAACATCTTCGCGATGCTCGCTTCGTAGTTGGGCACGAGCCCGGCGCCCTGCATCGAGAGGATGCGCAGCGAAAGCGAGCGCCCCACCGCGAGCTCGATCGCCGTTTGTGCTAGGAGGTTCCGCGCTTCGCGGCGGCGAATCGCGAGGGCCGAGGGGTTGTCGTGGACGAACTCGAGCAGGTCCTCGAAGTTGCGGCGTAGGCCCGCCGAGCTGGCGATCGCCGAACGTTCGAAGTCCATGGTCGCCATGCCCACGTACCAGCCACGGTTCTCCTCGCCCACGCGATTGGCGATCGGCACGCGCACGTCCTCGAAGAAGACCTCGTTGAAGCCGTGCCGGCCCATCATGTTGATCAGCGGCCGGACGGTGATACCGGGCGTCTCCATGTCGAGGAGCAGGTAGCTGATGCCGCGATGCTTGGGCGCATCCGGATCGGTGCGCACGAGCATGAACATCCAGTTCGCGTGGTGCGCGTTCGAGGTCCAGATCTTCTGGCCGTTGACCACGTAGTCGTCCCCGTCACGGGTGGCACGCGTCTGCAGTGACGCCAGGTCCGAACCGGAGCCGGGCTCGGAATAGCCCTGGCACCAGGTCTCCCGCGCGCTGACGATGCCGTCGAGATGCTCCTTCTGCTCGTCCGTGCCGTAGAGCATGAGCGTCGGGCCGACATAGCCGACGGAGATCAGATCGGGGCCGGGCACGCGGTTGTAGGCGAGCTCCTCGTTGAAGATCGCCTGCTGGGCGAAGGAGGCGCCGAGCCCGCCCGCCTCCTCCGGATAGGCGGGCGCGGTCCAGCCCTTCGCCGCGAGCTTCTGGCGGACACCGGCGGCGAAGACGTAGTCCGCCTCCGCATCCTCGCCGCGAAAGCCACGCCAGCCGGCACCGAACTCGCCCTCGATCCAGGCACGGATCTCGCCGCGCCAGGTCTCATCCTCGGCGGAGAAACGAAAGTCCACGCGCCTACCCTCCGCGCTAGCTCGATCCCGGCGGGGCAACGAGCTCGGCCAGCGCCGGCGCGGGATTCGTCGTGCCGGCCATCACCTGGTTCGGAATGAGATCGTCGAGCTCGTCCAGGGTCCAGGTTCCCTGATTCGTAATGATGGTGCGCACTGGCACGGGGCTGCTCAGCAGTGAGACCTGCTGGCCCGAAACCTGGAACACCTGCCCGTTCACGTTCGCGGCGGCGTCCGTGCAGAGCCAAGCGGTCATCGGCGCGACCTGCTCGGGCCCGCGGATCGCTGACTGGCCGCCCATGCCGAGCGCAAGGATGCCCCGCTCCTCACGCAGGGTCCGCGCGCTCGGGGGCACGCTTGCGCCCATGCGCGTGGACGCACCGGGCGAGATCGCATTGGCGGTGATTCCGTACTTCCCCAGATCGCGGGCGATGACGCGCGTGAAGCCGGCAATGCCGGCCTTCGCCGCGCCGTAGTTCGCCTGGCCCGAGTTGCCGGTGAGGCCCGAGGCGGAGCTGAAGCTGACGATTCGCCCGGACCGCTGCTGGCGAAAGAGGATGCTGGCCGGCTTCACCACCGTGAAGTTGCCCTTGAGGTGAACGGCGATCACGTCGTCCCACTCGGCTTCGGTCATGTTGAACACCATGCGGTCGCGCAAGATCCCGGCCACGTGGACGACGATGTCGAGGCGGCCGTACTCGTCCAGCGCCTGGCGAACCATGGCCTCGCCACCGTCCATGCTCGAGACATCGTCGAAGTTTGGGCTGGCGCTTCCGCCTTCGTCGCGAATCCCGTCCGCGACCTCTTTCGCGGGCCCGTCCGAGGGCTGGGTGCCGTCCACGGCGACGCCGAAGTCGTTGACGATGACGTTGGCGCCTTCGACCCCGAGGAGCTCGGCCACGGCTCGGCCGATGCCGCGCCCCGCACCGGTTACGATGGCGGTCCTTCCCGTTAACCGTCCCGGCATCGAAATGCTCCTTTGCGCGGGCCCGAAGCCCGATTCTCACGCTGTGTGAAGAGTTCGCATGATAGGTGATCGGGGCTCACCCCAGGGCCGCCCTGGGCAGGCGCGCAGGTAAGATGAAGCTCGATCGCGACCGCCCGCAGGGCAGGGGAAGACCATGGACGAAGCCGTCCTTCGCCAGACCGTTTCCGACCTGATCGCGCCGAGCAAGGGCATCCTCGCCGCGGACGAGAGCAGCAGCACGATCAAGCGCCGTTTCGACTCGATCGGCGCCGAATCGACCGAGGAGAACCGCCGCGCCTACCGCACGTTGCTGCTCACGACACCCGGCGCAGCCGAGTTCATCTGCGGCGTGATCCTGTTCGAGGAGACGCTCGGGCAGAAGGACGACGCGGGCACCCCGCTCCCGGAGACCGCGGCCGCCCAGGGCATCGTTCCCGGGATCAAAGTGGACAAGGGCACCGTCCCCCTGGTCGGGGCGCCCGGCGATCTCATTACGGAGGGGCTCGACGGCCTCGCAGGGCGGCTCGAGGGCTACAAGGCCCAGGGCGCACGTTTCGCTAAGTGGCGCGAGGTCTACAACGTCAGCGACGAACGCCCCAGCACCCTCGCCATCTCGGCGAACGCCGAGGTCCTCGCCCGCTATGCGCGCATCTGCCAGGAGGCGGGAGTCGTGCCCATCGTCGAGCCGGAGGTCCTGATGGACGGCGGCCACACGATCGAGCGTTGCGCCGAGGTTTCCGAAGCAGTGCTGCAAGCGGTCTTCGAGGCACTCACGCGCCACAATGTCCTGTTCGAAGGGCTGGTCCTCAAGACCAACATGGTCATTCCCGGCGGAGATAGCGGCCAGAGCGCCAGTCCGGAGCAGGTCGCCGAGGCCACTCTCACCGTGTTCCGGCGGACGGTCCCGCCGGCCGTCCCGACGATCAACTTCCTCTCCGGCGGCCAGTCGGCGGTCGAGTCGACGGAGAACCTGCACGCCATCAACGTCGCCGCGGGCGAAAAGCCGTGGGCGCTCAGCTTCTCGTATGGCCGCGGCCTGCAGGCCCCCGCGCTCGCCGCCTGGGGCGGCAAGGCCGAGAACGTAGCCGCGGCTCAGGCCGCGTTCTACGAGCGGGCGAAACTGAACGGCCTCGCCCGCGACGGCCAGTACGAGGGCGAGCCCGCAGCGGCCGCTGCCGCGACTTAGGCGATCGACCGCACACAGCGGCCACGCCTCACGCGCGGCCGCGCGAGCGTAGTCACGATCCTCGCCGCGGCTGTGCTGATCGCAGTGGCGGCGTGCGGTGGGAGCCCCTCGCCCGAGCCATCGCCTACCCCAAGCGAACCGCCGGCGGCGACCGCCACTGCCGCCCCACGAACGGCCAGCCCGTCGCCCTCACCAACGGCAACTGTCACGAGCGAGGCTGGGCCGGCCGGCCCAGCGTATGCGCCGGATACGCGCACGGGCATCGACGCGATCGACGAGTTGATCCCGCTCATCCTGGCCGGGGACGCGGACGCGATTCTGGAGCGGCTGGAGTACGTGGACGCTCCCTTCGCCACCGACGAGGCAGACCCGATCCCCGGACCGTTTTGCCCGGCCGGCGTCGCGGACGGCACGCACATCAGCGTTTTCGGCTCAGTTGGATGCGAAGTTCACGTACTCGATCGCTCCCTCGTCAGGGGCTTCGCCGTCCCCGACCTGCATCTGTTCGCGGTCTACCACGTAGACCCGTCCCGGAGCGATCCAGACCTCGCGGGCGTCTACGGGCTTGCTTTCGCCGGGACGTTCGCCGGGGCCCCAGAAGCGGGGGTGAGGCTCGTCGTGGTTACCGCTGATGGAGAAGGGCGCATCGTCCAGTGGTTCTCATCCTGCGGCGGGGTCGATCCGCATCAATTCATGAGCGAGTTCCCAGTCGCCGGGTACGTGCTGCCCCCGATCAAGTAGCGGCAGCTGCGGGCGAACCTGACGTCGGGGGCAGGGAGGGCGGCCGAGTCGTCGGCCCCCCGCACGTCGCCTATAATCGCGCCAGTCGTGCCCCACATGACCTGGGAGGTTGGCGATGACGGCTAGCGCTACTCGCGACCGCGAGACCGACAGGCTCTACGCCCAGCTCGAGGAAGGGATCCTGGGGCGCGATCAGCTCGCGGCGAGCGGCACCCTCCACGCCCTCCTGCGGGCCGGGCGCGAACCCACCGAGATCATCAGCGAGACCGTACGCGTGCACGCGCCCTACACGAACGTGCCCTACCACCAGCGCATCGACGGCGGCATGTTGCGCTTTGTCAACAACGACCACTGCCTCCTGAGTTCGCGCACGAGCCTCAACCTGCCGCGCTACATGCCGGACGAGCTGAAGCACCTGCCCCTCGCGCAGACGCTCTGGTACGTGCCCACCGGACTCGATCCCTGGAACCAGCTCATCGGACGGATGCCGGGGCACTACGGCCGCCGGACCTACGTGCCCCAGCCGGGCGTGGAACCGCCCCCGCCGGAACGCCACTGGGAAGATCAGGAACCCCTCCACCTCGAAGGCAGCTTTGAGGAGCGCCTGAACGAGTGGCTCGTGCTCGTCGAGCAGGGTGAGGTCGTACGCGCCTACCGCGTTTTCCTCGGTCTGTTCGAGGAGAGCGACCGGCGCAAGGAGCTGCTCGCGCAGCTCGTCTTCGCCGGGCTCATCGATGTGCAGGGGCGGATGCTCTACAACCGCTCCTACACGACCGGCCACAAGGCCTACCGCGCCCGCGCTACCGTCGAGCTGGGCCAGGCGATCGGCTGGGAGCAGTCGCACCACGTGCTCTACGCGGGTGTCGTGGATCTCGCCGTCGGGCCCCGCTGGCACTCCGAATACGAGATGGCCTGCCAGGTCGAGCTCTTCCGGCTGCGCGAAGAGCTGCCGACTTCGTCGATCGATCCGACGCCCTCGCAGGGCCACGACGCCGATCTCTTCGCGAACGGCTCGGCGCTGAGCGAACCGGAGGCCGAGGGCCTTATCCGGGCGCTGACGAAGATGCCGGAGCCCGATTACATCGAGCAGATCACGGCCCTCCTGCTCGCGGGACGCAGCCCCATCGAGATCCTCGACACGATCCAGGTGGCGGCCGCAAACGTCGTCCTCGAGGTGGTCGTCATCGATGAATTCTCGATGCCCCAGCACGCCTACGAGTACACGAACACGCTGCGCTGGTTCTACGACACCTTCGAACATCCCCATCGCACGAAACTGCTCTTCGTTGCGGGATCGTTCGTCAACCAGGCCGCGCGTTGGATCGCGAACCTGGAAGGCCACGGCCGGCCGGTCGTGACCACGCCCGAGGGTGCGGACGCACTCTCCGGCGACCAGCTGCTCGCGCGCCTCGACGATGCCCTGATGGGCCTGCGGCCTCCAGAAAGCGTGGCCTGGACGCAGGCCTACCTGGACGCGGGCTACGGTCGCTCGCCGCTCGTGCGTACCCTCGCGACGGCGGCGGTGAAGCACGGGAACGATCCCCACAATCAGGAGATCGGCCTCTGCCTCGTCGAGGACTACGGCCACTCGACCTCGTCGAGACGGGACACGCTCCTGCTGGCGAGCGCCTACCACACCGCCGGCCACCGCAAATACGGCGATTCGCTCGAGTCGTATCGCCGCTTCGCCGAGGCCTTCGGCATCGACGCCAGCGGCGAGGGCCGGGGCGAGGGCGATCCCGCTGAGGCCGCCCTCGACCAGATCGAGCCGCTCCCCGAGCCGGCCACACCGAGCGAGTAGCTCCCGCCACGAGGGCGGTTCCGCTTACCTCCGGACCTCCGATCATCCGCGAGGTGAAGGCCGCAGCGCTCTCGCCGCGCCGGCTGGCCCGGCTGGCCCGGCTGGCCCGGCGAGAGCGGGCGAGCGAGGGTTGAGCGGCCGTAGCCCCGGGGAGGACCGCAACCGAAACGGGTACCCAGCGGCGATCGGCGGAGTCACAATGAACGAGCCGCGCCAGGCGCAGAGCCCGCACGAGGTGCAGGCCCATCGCCCGCGGCCCGGAGGGCACCGTTGGCGTCGCTGATGGCCCTGGCCCGCCCCCTCCGACTGGGCGCGGGAATCGCCATCAGCCTGCTGATGGTCTGGCTGCTGCTGCGCGATGTCGACCTCGGCGAGGTGGGCGGCACCCTCGGCGACGCGGACATCCGCTACCTGGTCCCGATCGCGCTGCTCTTCTTCGCGCGCTATTGGGCGCGCGCCCTTCGCTGGCAGATCCTGGTCCGCCACCTGAAGGCGGTCGCAACCCGGCGGGCGCTGCCGCGGGTCATCCTCGGGCAGGCCGCAAACCTGACGCTGCCGTTCGGGCTGGGCTACGTGCTCATGGTCCAGATCACGGCCAAGAAGTTCCACATCGGCCGCCGCGAGCTCTTCGGCGCGGAGGCGATCGAACGGATGATGGACGGGTTCGTCTTCGCCCTGCTGCTCGCGCTCGCACTCGCCACCATCACCATCGGCGACGGCTTCACCGGCCTGACCGCGTTCATGCTCTTCGGCGCCCCCGCCGGTCTCGCCCTGGCTTGGCTCGCGACTCGGCCGCGGGAGCGGAGCGAGGAGCGCGCGGGCCTGCGGGGTTTCCCCGCGCGGACGCTCGCGCGGCCTCAGATCCAGCCTTTCCTCTGCGGGCTACGCTCGATCCAGAACCCAGCGCAGACCACCCCGGTGCTGCTCCTCACGCTCGCGGTCTGGCTGGGCGAAGCACTGCTCTACTGGGCCGTCGCGGCGTCGCTCGGTATCCACGTGAGCTTCCTCGTCCACATCTTCGTCGTCGCCGCCGCGAACATCGGCGCTGGCATCCCCCTCGCGCAGGCGAGCGTCGGGCTGGCGTTCCTCGCAAAGGAAGCGCTCGTCGCAACGGGCGAGTCAGCCGACGCGGCCATCGCCTACGCCGTGGGCGTGGAAGCGATCATCATCCTGCCTTCGATCGTGCTCGCCCCCCTCGCCGCCTACGACCTGCGCCTCGGTTGGCGCGACGTGATCCCGCGGTTCGAACGCGCCGGCGCCGAACCGGCTATCGCCGCGACCGGGCCCGGTTAAGGCCGCGCTCACCCAGCGACCGGGGTGGCCGATCGCGCGGAACGAAGGTCGTGCAGCGCCGGCCGCTATCACCTTCGACCGGCGGGCGGGGAGGATAGCGCGCAAGCGATCGCCTACTATCCACGCATGACGAACACGACCCCCGACGACTCGCTCTTCTGGGAGCTGGCCGAGCCGCTCCTCGCCACCGGCCAGGCGCAGGAGGGCACGATGATGGGCTTCAAATGCCTGCGCACGGACGGCGCCTTCTTCGCCACCCTCGAGCACCGCAGCGGCGACCTCGTCGTGAAGACCGCAGCGAGCCGCGTAGACGAGCTCATCGCCAGCGGCACCGGGCTGCCGTTCGCGCCCGCAGGCCGGCGGTTCAAAGAGTGGGTCCAGATCCCGGACCGCGATGCCGAGCTCTGGGAAACCCTGTTGGGCGAGGCCCGAGAGTTCGTCGCCGGAGCCCAGGAATGACCGCATTCACGGGCTTCTCCGAGGCCGCGCAGGACTTCCTGCGCGAGCTCCCCACGCACGACAAGGCGTGGTTCGACGCCAATCGCAAAACCTACGACGCCGAGGTGGCCGAGCCCGCGAAGGCGTTCGTGGAGGCGGTCACGGAAACGCTCCAGGGCGACCTCTCCCCGGCGATCGTGGGTGTGCCGAAGGTCAACGGCTCGATCTCCCCCATCAACCGCGATATCCGCTTCTCCGCGGACAAGACTCCCTACAAGGACCACCTCCTCATGAAGTGGTGGGAGAGGCCCGACAAGAAGACCGCACCGTCGCTGCACGTCCGCTTCAGCGGCGACGATGTCGGCTTCGCCACCGGGGCGATGCTGAGGTCACTCGACACCTGGCGTGACCTCATTGATGACGAGGCCACCGGCGCTCCTCTCGCCAAGGCCATCACCGCCCTCGTGGCCGAGACCGGAGCCGAAGTGGCGGGGGCCGACTACAAGCGCGTGCCGAAGCCCTACCCCGCCGACCACCCGCGGGGTGACTTGCTCCGGCACAAGTGGCTCCAGGTGCGCTGGCCCGAGCCAACCCCGGCCAACGTCGAGGGGGCCGATTTCGCCCCCTGGTGCGCGCAACAGCTGACGAAGTGCGCCGGCGTTCACCGCTGGCTGGTCGAAAACCTTTAGCTCCCGCCGCGCTGGGAGGCGCTAAGGGCGTCGGCCCGAAACGCGACGTGGAGCTCTTCGATCCCGCGCAGCACGAGCCGGGCGGTCCTTGAAGTCGTTCTTCGCAGGCGGGAGCTCGAAGCCATCGGCGCGCGCGATCAAGGTCTCGCAGGTGACGTTCTGCTCCAGGGCCCCGGGGCACATCTGCCCCTGCGAGAAGGCCACGTGTTTCGCCGCATTCGGTCGGTCCAGGTCCATCTATCCGGCGACGCAAACTGGTCGGAATCAGGGTTGGCAGCGGCGAAGCGCAGGTGGAGCACGACCCCGCCGGGATCATCCACCGCGTAGCGCCTCGTCTACCTGGTCACACCGAAGGATCCCTGGGTTGGTGACTCGAGGCGCAGGACTTCCTCGACGAAGAGGCGGATGCGAGAGCGGTGGGTTGAGCCGGTCCGGGACCTCCGGTTGGCTGGCGGGCCAGCAGCCAGAGCATGGACGTGAGCGCAAAGCTCGTGGCTTCGGTCCTGCCGGTCTAGAGGTGGTGGACGATGCCAATAATCTCCTCGTTGCGAAGGGCCCCTCGCCCGCGAAGTGGACTTGCGTGAGGCGGGAGACGAGGTCGTCCTGCGGCTACGCTCGCCGCTCCGCGACGAAGCCATCGATGTACTTCGGGAACTCGATACCGCTCTCCGCGACGTACGTCTGCTCCCTGTCGGTCAGGCTCAACTTCAAAGGCATGCCGGCGCCTCGTCGAGGATCGCGTGGTACGAGGGGTCCTCGTGCGTTTCCGGCGAGAAGAGACCGATCTCGTCAGCGCTGAGCGGCATCGACGACCCCGGCGCTTTCGGCGGTGGAGTCTCCGAGGGCACCCACCCGGAAGGCCTGCTTCGCAACCATCCGGGCGAGCGAGTCTCCGCCGGCGATCGGCCAGCCGATGCGGACGCGCTGCCGGCGCGCGCCGCTCGCGACGCGCTCGAGCGGCGCGCGGTCATGTCGCACAGGCACTCAGACTGAAGCACGACCGCGGCTCGACATCCTGGAATCAGGATCGCCAAATGGACAACCGCGCGCCTCTGCGTCTTACCCTGTCCCCGGGCCGGCTGGCGCTGATAGCGCTCGCGGTCGCCCTCGCGCTCGCAGCCACGAACGTTGCGGTCCAGTCCTTCTCCACGATTACCGGCGACGGCCACGTATTCGGCCTGCTGCAGCGTTTCGACCTCAGCGGCGAGGGCAACATCCCAGCAGCGGTCTCAACCGGCTTGCTGCTCCTCGCAACTGGCCTCCTCGCCTGCGCAGCGCTGGCGCACCACGCCGGGGGCAGTCGGGACAGGTTCTACTGGGCCGGCCTCGCACTCGTCTTTCTGTTCCTCTCCGCGGACGAGTACCTGGGGATCCACGAGGCGATGATGATGCGGCTCCAGGCACGCTTCGACGTGTCTGGCTACCTTCTCTTCATCTGGGTGGTGCCGTACGGCATCGTTACGGCAACGCTTGGCCTCCTCTACACGCGCTTCACGTTGCGCCTCGCCTCACCCCTGCGCTGGCTCGTAGTTGCGGCGGGGGCCGTCTACGTGACTGGCGCGATCGGCTTCGAGGTTCTCGGCGCACCGCATTTTCACCAGGGAAGCGCCCAGACGGCTGCGTTTATCGCTCTCTCAACGACGGAGGAGTTGCTCGAGATGTGCGGCATCATCCTCTTCTCGTACGCCATCGCCGCCCACGAACTCGCCCCTCGGGGCGGCCTCGAACTTCGCTTGCCGCGCAAAGGCATGTCAGGTTCCGCGGGCCAAAGCACGGCCTAGACGAGGCCGCACTCGGCCCCTCGAGCGGGTCATCCTTGTGAGCGGCTGCGGGCGGCCTCGCGCCAGGTAGGGAGGGCCGGAGGGCCAGCCCGACCCGCTCCGCCCGAAAAACGGTGACGTCTTCCTACCGTTGTCGCGCGGACTCGAATTCCTTGGAATTCGGGCCCGCTTCACGGATACTTACGCCGCTCGGTTCCGCGCCCGCTTCGTTGGGGAAATCGCAGGATCGGGCTCCAAACGCCGACCGCGCAAGTGTCCTGAAACCGTCTCGGGCGGCCAAGATGCGGGAGTAGCTCAGTGGTAGAGCGCCTGCCTTCCAAGCAGGATGCCGAGGGTTCGAACCCCTTCTCCCGCTCCACTTAACACTTCCAGGTTCAGAACGGCGTCCCCGCTCCAGTATTATGGCAACCACGCCAAAATCGGGGGCACTCGCGGCTGACTCGCCCCCACGCGAGGTTCACGGTCGCCACGCCCGGTTGGTTCTCGCTTCTAGGCCACGAACAGTGCACGTGTGACGCGCTGCGGCGTACCGAGGGCATCCACCACCGCGTACGAGCGCTGCCACGATCTTGGGCCGCGGGGCCCGCGGCTATACTCGACTGGCGGCCGCGCCTGTCGGGTTCAGGGCCCCCCGATCGATCAATGAAAGGCACCTGCAATGAGCGTCTCCGACCACGTCGACCTCGATCAGTTCATCCAGGGTGTGCAGAAGCGCAATCCGGGCCAGTCGGAGTTCGTCCAAGCGGTCCGCGAGGTAGCCGAGGACATCTTCGACTACATCGAGGACAAGGAGGAGTACCACGAGTACCAGATCCTGCGGCGCATCGCCGAGCCCGATCGGGTGGTTAGCTTCCGCGTGTGCTGGGAGGACGACAACGGCAACATCCGCGTCCAGCGTGGCTGGCGCGTCCAGAACAACAACGCCATCGGCCCGTACAAGGGCGGCCTTCGCTTCCATCCCTCGGTGACCGAGAGCGTGCTCAAGTTCCTCGCCTTCGAGCAGACCTTCAAGAACAGCCTGACGGGCCTGCCGCTGGGGGGCGCCAAAGGCGGCGCCAACTTCAACCCGCGGGGCAAGTCCGATCACGAGGTCATGCGGTTCTGTCAGTCGTTCATGACCGAGCTGTACCGGCACGTCGGACCCGACATCGACGTGCCGGCCGGCGACATCGGCGTGGGTGGTCGCGAGATCGGCTACATGTTCGGTCAGTACAAGCGGATCACCAATCAGTTCACCGGCGTACTCACGGGCAAGGGTCTCGAGTTCGGCGGCAGCCTGATCAGGACCGAAGCGACCGGCTACGGCACGCTCTACTTCCTCCAGAACATGCTGGAGCGAGTCGGCAACTCCGTCGACGGCAAGGATTGTATCGTCTCCGGTTCCGGCAACGTTGCGCTCCACGCGGCCGAGAAGATCGACCACCTGGGTGGGAAGGTGCTGACCCTGTCGGATTCCGGCGGCTTCGTCTACGACCGCGACGGGATCGACGCCGAGAAGGTCGCCTGGGTCAAGGACCTCAAGGGCAACCGCCGCGGGCGGATCAAGGAATACGTCGAGCACTTCACGAGCGCGGAGTTCCATGAGGGCCAGCGACCGTGGGGGGTGAAATGCGATCTCGCCCTGCCCTGCGCCACCCAGAACGAGCTCGACGGGGACGACGCCCGGACGCTGATCGACAACGGCTGCATCGCGGTCGCCGAAGGCGCCAACATGCCGACCGACCTCGACGGGGTTCACGTCTTCAAGGAAGCCAAGATCCTTTTCGCCCCCGGCAAGGCAGCGAACGCCGGCGGTGTCGCTGTTTCAGGCCTGGAGATGAGCCAAAACTCCGCGCGCGTTTCCTGGCAGGAACAGGAGTTGCAGGAGCGCCTGGTCAGCATCATGAACGCGATTCACGGTCGCTGCGTCGAATACGGCCGCGCCCCGGAGAGCGAGCACATCGACTACGTGCGCGGCGCCAACATCGCCGGCTTCGTCAAGGTCGCTGACGCGATGCTGGCTTTCGGCGTGGTCTGACGCGCCGATCTCCGATTCGACCGCGACTCATGACTGCCAAGCCCCAGCCCGTCGCCTGGGCTGCCGTGACTCGCGTCCTCGCCGCCGGCGTGCCGCTCGGCCTGCTGCTTGCTGCGTGCGGGGGAGGCTCGTCCCTGAGCGATGCGGAGTGGGCCGCGGCCATGTGCCGTATCAGTGAGGATCTCGAGGTGATCGTCTCGGTCCTGGACGAGGGAGCACACGGAACCTCCCTGCCGCTGGATGAGCGCATCGACCGGGCGGAGGGGCTTTGGCATCTGCTTGCCGTTACCTCCGAGGGGGCTAGCGCCGAACTTGACGACATCTCGCCACCCGGCGGAGCGCGGGGGTATCACGAAGCCCTGGCTACGCACCTCTCCGACGTTGGCGAAGTGTTCCGGGATGTGGAAGCGGGGATTGAGGACGCCCGGACGCTTGAAGACATTGAGGCGCTCAGTGCCCAGACCAACATCGCCGTCGAGCGGACTAAGAGCGTGATGCGCGCGGCCGGGGAGGACCTAGGTGACCACGCCACAGCGGCCCTTCGTGGCATCAGGAACTGCGGGCCGATTACGTGAGCCGCAGGTTGAGACACCACAACTCAAGCCCCCGCGGTCCCTGCTCAGCAACTGGCCAGCGCGGGGACGAATCCGGCACCACGAAGCCAAGCAGGTACGGGGCGATGCCGGCGGCCCCTCGGGCGCTCGGCCTCGACGATCGTGCGCGGAGAGTGGCCGCTCACCGGTGGGCGAGCGGACGGGCTTCGGATTGACCCGCCGCTATCGCCCGGTGCGCGCGCGCTCATCCGCGCGACGCTGCTTCTTCCGCAGTTTGCGAAGGCGGGCGTCTTCTTTCCTCTTGCGCATCTCGCTGGGCTTCTCGTAATGAGCGCGTCGGCGCGCCTCTTTAAGGATGCCATCGCGCATGACGAGCTTGTTGAAGCGCTTCAGCGCGACTTCAAAGGGCTCATCCTGACCAACAAGTATCTGAGCCAATGCGGAGCTCACCGCCCTTTCAGCAGGGTCTGCCGCCCACGGGGGCCGGCCCACCCTACCATTATCGTGCATTTGCCGCGTCCCGCGAGCCAACCGAACCGAGCACAGGAGTTCGAGTCTCCCCGCGGCCCGCGAGCCCGCGTTCCTGGCGCGTTCCACCTGGCGCATGGACTCGCAGTGCTTCAACGGAACGCACAAGCCGCCCCAGCGCTCGTACGGAGAGGCCCCACGGGCCTTGGATCCTAGACTCCCATCCGCCTGGTGCGGATTGGATATTCGTACGCCGCAGCAGCCACCTCGCGGGGCGCGACTTGGCCACGTGCAAGGCAGGCCGTCCTGGGCGGTTCCAGCACGGGCCTGCCTGAGCCCGTGACACGTCGCACCCACACGGCGAACGGCCTCAGTCTCGGAGGAAGGTCCCCGCGAAGAACCGGGGGTCGCGCAGGGACCGCCACGCGAGGGCCAGGCCGTCGAGCCTTCCCGGCCATGGATCGTCGGCCTCAAAGGTGGCGTCGATCGTCTGAGGCGGTGCGCTCGACATCCATCGTCGCAGTGCCCGGGCGTCCTCAGACGACAGCCTGCGGGATGCCCGGCGCCCGGCGAGCAGTGCTCTTAGGACGGCTTTATGGCGCCAGGCGGAGGGGACGCCTTCGCCCTCTCGGAGGCGCGCACCCTTCGCCAGCTCCTCCTCCACCTCATCCAAACGGCCCAACGCCGCCAGGTAGTGCAGATAGGGGAGGCGCAGTCCTCTCGCCACGGGTAGCGCGAGTCCGTTGAACAGCCGTGGGTTGAAGTCGATCAAGAGCTTGCGCCCATCCTCCTCAATGAACTCCGCTTCAAACATCCCGAAGAAACCGAGCCCGCGGCACATCTCGGCCAGTCGTCTGCTTAGTTCGTCATCCACAGGCTCGCTGCGAAAGCAGGCGCCGTCGCCGAAGCGGTAGGGGTACTGCACGAGCTTCCGGGAGGCGTCGAAGCCAACAAGATCTCCCGACTCGTCGATGAACCCGAAAAGCGTGTAGATATTCGACGACGCAGCTGGGTAGAGCTGTTGGATCATCGGCGTGCCAACGCACGGGTCCGCCGTCTGGACCTCCTCCGAATAGGCAAGCATCGCGGTGACGGCGGGGAAGGACCGGCGTAACTGACGTTCATCGGCCACCAACTTCGCCTTCAGCCAGTGTCCTTTGTCCACGTGGGTGCGGGGCTTGATCACCACCGGGTAGTCGAGCCTAGGAGCGAGGGACGAGGCCTCCTCTGCGTCGGCTGGTGTCCACGTCTGAGGGGTCGCCAGCCCACACGCCCCCGCCGCCGCCGCCAGCTGCACCTTGTTCAGGACGGCGTACAGAGAGTCCGCCGATGGGTAGTAGAGCGCGAAGCAATCGCTGAGCTCTTCCCGGCTTCGAGCGATCCACCAGCTCTTCGTGTCCGATGTTGGCATCAGCACCGCACCGGGGTGCTCTTGCCCCGCAACCTCCAACCAGCCCAGGAAACTCGCCAAGGTCCCGTTCTGTAGCGGGCTCAGGCGACGGGTGACGTAGCGCGAGTAGCGACCGGGCGAGTGCCAGGGGCCCTCGGGAACGAGCACGGTGAGGTCGCTTCGACCCAAGTCCCGAATGGCGGCAAGGGTCCCGTAGCCGTCCGTTGCGGGGACGAGGACAGGTGGCGACGGCACAGCTATTCCTCTCGCTCCACCCAACCTCCCAACGACGCCTCCCATTTCCTGGGCGGGCGCCACTGGGGCCGGAGCAGGTATGCCCTTCGTCTCTCCGTCCAGGTGATCGGTCGACATGCTAGGGCCCCCTGGTTTCCCCTGCTACCGAGGGCTGCGCCTCCTCGGTCGTGGGGCGAGCGAGCGCGGCTGCACCTAGCATGGTCTCCGCGCGCCCCAAGCACCTCGATCTGCACGCGACCCTTCCGCGCGTCTTTAGTCAGCACCCCCAACACCCCCAGCACCCCGATTCGGACGCGACCTCGCTATCCTTACTCCGCGATGCCGAGCGATAGAATCCAGCGGCACCTATACCGGCTGCTCGACCAGGTCGACGAAGCGGCCGCCGCCAGCGATTGGAGCGACGTTCGCCAACTCGCGGATGCCGCCCTGCGGCTCGACCCCGAAAACGAACAGGCGAGTGCTCGCCTCGCGGCTGCTGAGCGAAACATCGACATCAGCACCGCGACCGAGCAAGCCCAGACCGCAGCGCCCGGGCAACCGCGCTCCTCCGCTGAGGGGCATACTCGCGAGCGCCGGGCCGGGGCTCTCGACGGCATCCGCATCCTCGACTTCACCCGCTTCCAGCAAGGCACATTTGGCACGCTCCAACTGGCCGACCTCGGCGCCGATGTCTGGAAGATCGAACAGCCGGGCGGCGATCCGGGGCGCACCCTTGGGCGTCACCAGAACGGCTATTCCTCATACTTCGAATCGCTCAACCGGAACAAGCGCAGCCTCTGCCTCGACCTCTCCCAGCCTGAAGGGGTAACGGTGGTGGAGCGCCTCGCGCCCCAAGTCGACATCGTGGCCGAGAACTTCCGCCCGGGGACGATGGAGCGACTAGGCATCGGCTACGAACACCTGCGCGCGATCAACCCCGGGATCATCTTCGCCTCGGGCAGCATGTACGGGCCCAAGGGCCCCAGGGGCCGCGACCCTGGCTATGACAACATCGCCCAGGCCGCGGGCGGCATGATGGCGTTCACGACCTCCGAGGGCGAGACGCCCCACGGCGCCCAGCCCGGGATGGCCGACCAGACCGGCGGCTCGATGCTCGCTTACGGTGTCCTCGCGGCCCTCGTCCATCGCCTGCGAACGGGCGCAGGCCAGAAGGTCGATGTCTCGCTCTACGGATCGCAGATCGCGCTGCAAGGGATCCACGTCGCCCGGGCCTGGACGGAGCATCCGCTGGCCCCTCCCGGGAAGTCGTCTGGCGTCTTTAGTCACCGCGCGCTCTGCCTCGATGGCCGTTGGATCGGGTTCGGCGTACTCGAGGCGCGGCGCTTCCCCGGGCTCGCGACGACCCTTGGCCTCGGGGAGCTTGCGGGCGACCCGCGCTTCGAGTCGTCTGAGGCGCGGGGTACGAACATCGGCGATCTCGTGGAGCTGATCGACGCGCAGGTGATCCAGCGGAACGCCGACGAGTGGATCGAGCGTCTGCGCGAGGGCGACGTTCCCTGCGCGATCGTGCAGGACTACGAGTCGATCAGACGGGACGAGCAGGCGATCGCCAACGGTTACGTCCACGAGACCGACCACCCGGTCTGGGGTGCGATCGCCACCCACGGCCCCGTCGCCACCTTCTCGCAGACACCGGCGTCGGTGCGCTTGCACGCCCCGGTTCAGCCGGGCGCCCACTCCTTCGAGATCCTCGAAGAGGGCGGCTTTTCGTCAGACGAAGTCGCCGCCCTCACGGCCGCCGGTGTCGTGATCGCCGCCCCCACTCCTGAGCCCGCGGCGGGCTAGATGCCCGGCGCAGGAGCGATCACGACGCTCGTAAAGGAGGCCTCCATGACCGAGCCGTCCCTATCCCGGCGAACAAGCTTCCCCCTGGCGGGCGGCCCGGCCGAGCTCGTCGGCGCCTTCGCGGTCGAAGACACGCCGGACGGGCTCACGCCCCGACGATTGCCCGCCGACACCCACCACCTCCTCGACCCGATGACGGCGATGGCCCAAAAGGGTCCTTCGGGCGTCCGCGTGGCCTTCCGCACCGACTCGCCCTTCGTCGAGCTGATCACGATGCCTACCGGAATCTCGATGCCCGAGATCCAAGGGGCGGCGCGCACCCCGATGGTCGATCTCCTGGTCGATGGGGAGCTGTGCCAATCGCTAGAGGTGGAGGGGGGACGCACGCGGGTCATGCGGCTCGCCGACCGCAGCGTCATCGAGCTCATCGAGGGACCGGCGGCCACTTTTCGCTTTGACGCACTGGGCACCGCAACGAAGGCGGTCGAGCTGTGGTTGCAGCCGATGGGTGAGGTCGCGGTCCAGGAACTCAAGCTCGCCCCCGGTGCGACGCTGGAGCCGCCGCATGATGAGCGGCCGCGCTGGATTCACTACGGCAGCTCCATCAGCCAGTGCTCGGAGGCAACCAGTCCCGCGCGGGTCTGGCCCGGAGTGGCCAGCCGCATTGCGAACGTGCACCTCACTTCGCTCGGCCTCGGCGGCTCCTGCCACCTCGACCAGTACGTGGCTCGCACTATCCGGGACACACCGGCCGAGGTGATTTCGATGAAGCTCGGGATCAATGTCGTCAACGCGGCCAGCCTGATCGAGCGCACGTTCACCCCCGCTTTGCACGGCCTCGTCGACACCGTGCGCGACGGCCATCCGCTGACGCCGATCGTGCTCGCGTCTCCGATTCTGTGCCCCGCTGCCGAGGACCGCCCCGGCCCGACCGTCGCCCGGGACGGAGTGCTCGAGGCGGTCGGCGATCCCGCCGGCCTCGCCCGGGGAGCCCTCACCCTCCGGCGGATTCGGGAGCTGGTACGGAACTGCGTCGCGGTCCGAAAGGCCCGCGGAGATGCGAACCTTCACTACCTCGACGGGCTGGAGCTGTTCGACGAGGACGACAAGGACGACCTCCCCGACGGGCTCCACCCCAATGGTGCAGGCTACGAACGGATGGGCGAGCGGTTCGCCGCTCTCGTCTTCGGGGACGGCGGGCTCGTGCCCGCGGCCGCTCTACAGAGATGATCAAGGCAAGCCGACGGCTAACACCGGACCACCAACATTAATCACGAAGGGATCGAGCGATGACCGGACTTCCAACACGAATCTTGGGGCGGACGGGGGCCGAGGTCACGCAGCTCGGCTTCGGGGCGATGGAGCTTCACAACCTCGCGGCCGGGCCGAGCACGACCGCCGGCGAGGCCGGGGCAATCCTGAACGCCGTCCTCGATGCCGGCATCACTTGCATCGACACCTCCCCCGATTACGGCGAGTCGGAGGAGCGCATCGGCACCTTGATCGCGCACCGCCGGGACGAGTAGTTCCTCGCCTCGAAGTGCGGCTGTGTCGTCGGCGATCCACCCCCTGGCGAGAGCGAGCGGCCCCGTCACGAGTACACACCAGCGGTCATCCGTGCGGGTATCGAACAGAGCCTGCGACGCATGAAGACTGACCACCTCGATCTGGTGCAGCTCCACGGCAGCCCTTCGCGCGCCGAACTGGAGGAGCACGGGACCCTCGCTGAGATGCTTGCCCTCCAGGCTGAGGGCAAGGTCCGCTTCCTGGGCATGTCGGGAACGCTCCCGCACCTTCGTGATCACATCGCGATGGGTGTCTTTGACGCCTTCCAGATCCCGTACTCCGCCGTCCAGCGGGAACATGAGGACCTCATCTCCGCGGCCGCGGAGGCGGGGGCCGGCATCGTCATCCGGGGCGGCGTTGCCCGCGGCGCCCCGACCAACTGGGAAGGCCGCCAGGTTCTCGGGCAGCCCGCAAAGGATCCCCGTGAGGCGTGGCAGGAGGCCCGCATCGACGACCTCCTCGGAGAGATGTCGCCACATGAGTTCACACTGCGCTTCACCCTCTCCCATCCGCAGATGCACACGACAATCGTGGGCACCCGGGATCCTGCGCATTTGCAGGAGAACCTGGCTGCGGCAGCGAAGGGGCCACTCCCGAACGACCTCTACGAGCAGGCGAAGCGCCAACTGACTGGGGCGGGCGCCGCGCCAGCCTAAGTCGGGCCGCGACCGCAGAAGCGCATGGTCACCCCAGATCCGTAGCCGCGTTCCTTTGCGGCGCGAAAATCCATCCGGCGGGGCGGATGGGCGTTGACGCCACAGCGCATTGGCGGCCGGGTCCGGCGCCCGGACGCGCCAGCGCGCCCAGCGGGATCGGGCGCAATCGCCCGCTCCGCAACGGACCCAGTGGCTACGACGTGAGCGCAAGCCCCACGACGGTCCGGCCGCTCGCGCGAAGCGTTGCCGCCACCTGCGCGATATCGGCGCTTGGCGTCTGCCCGGCCTGGGCGACGAGCAGGATTGCGTCCGCCATCCCCGCCCACACCCAGGCATCGGCAGAGCCCGCGAGCGGTGGGCCATCGATGATGACGAGGTCGTGCGTGAGGCGCAGTGCGAGGACCAATTCTGGAAGTAGCTCCGACCCGAGAAGGGTGATCGGATCGCCGGGGATTGGGCCGCTCGTCAGGAGGTCGAGGTTCGGTCCGGGGCGGTGGAGGAGCGAGTCCCAGGGAATGGTCGTGTCCCCGAGCGCGGTGGAGAGCCCGCGGTCGTTCGTAACGCCGAACTCCCTGCGCAACTGGGGCGAGCGCACATTGCCGTCGAGAGCCGCGACCCGCGTCGCGAACTCGCTCGCGGCCTGCACCACCTCGGCGCTGAGCGCGGCCTGGCCGCGGCCGTCGCCGATGCTCGTCAACAGCACGGTGCGGGCACCTTCCCGCTCCAGCGCCAACGTGAGCCGCAAAGTCAGTTGCCGTGCCTCCTCGCTGCTCCCCTCCGGCCCCACACCTCGCAGAGCGGACGGCGACGGGCCACCCAGAATGGGAACTCCGAAGACATCGAGGTCGTCAGCCTGCACCACGCGTTCGCGGTTGTATTCGACGAGACCCACGGCGACGGCCGTGGACAGCAGGGCGAGCAACGCTCCGAAGCTCACGTTCGTGGCCCGGTTCGGGCCGCTGGGCGTCGTCGGTGGGAGCGCCTCTTCGGCCACGATCACGGTGCTGATCAGCCCCGTGGCCGCGCCTCGCCCCGACACCTGCGCGGCTTCGACATAGGGTGGGAAGGCGTTCGCGACGGCGTTCGCGAGCAGCGCGGCGCGCCCCGGATCCTGCGCCCGCGCCGTCACCACGATCAGCTGCGTATCGGGCACCGCTCTGGCGCTCACCTGCTGCTGGAGATCCTCGAGTGCGGGCGCTGCCGGCCCCAGCTCAGCGATCACGGCCTCGAGCACCGTGCGCGAAGTGGTCAGCTCCGCATAGGTCGTGGTCAGCTCCTGACTGCTGAGGATCTCTTCGTAGTTGAGGACACCGCTTGTGCGCCCCTGGTTCACAATCAGCACCGCTTCGGCTTTCCGCAGATCCAGGCGGAAGCTCCGGCGGCGCGCGTAGTAACGCTCGCAGGCCATGCGCCGGTGCTCCTTGAGATCGCAGCGCCCCAGGATCTGCCAGAGGCCGGTCATGCCCGGCTTGACCTTCGCCAGGTCCGTGGCATGCGCATCCCGGATCGCGAATTCCTCCCACGAAACGGGCCTTGGGCCGACCAGCGACATCTCACCCGCCAGGACGTTCAAAAGCTGGGGCAACTCGTCGATGCTGGCACGCCGCAGGAGCCCGCCTAGCGGGGTGATGCGCGGGTCATGGTCGAGCTTGCGCGAACGCCGATAGCGTTCCGCCTCCTCCGGGTGCTTCTGGAGGTAGTTCGCCAGCACTTGCTCCGCGGAACGCATGGTGCGGAGCTTCCAGCACCCGAATCCACGGGCGCCCAGCCCCACGCGGGTGTCGCAAAAGATCGGCGATTGGCGGTCCAGCACCAGGATGGCGAGCGCCGCCAGCGCGAGCAGAGGAGCGGTCGCGAGTAACGCCAGGCTTCCACAAACGAGGTCGAGCGCGCGTTTCGCGACGGACTCGAATGGCAGCACCGGCGCTGTCCGGCCAAGGATCGTGATGTTGATGACTGGCCCCTTCGCCTTCGACGGTGTCGGCAGGCTGCCCGTGGTCACACGTGCGCTTCGGCGCAGTCTGGAAAGACCAGGTTGCGAAAAGGTTGCGCTGAAGTGGACGCCCCGAGCTGGCTGCCGAGTTCACGCCTCGGCGGCGCCGGCGCCGCGCCACGAGGCGCATCGGGAGAGGCCGCGGGTCCTCGCGCGCTCGATCGAGATCCGCGGCTTCTTCCCGAGACCGCGAAAGGCCGTGCCATGCTAGGTTGTGGGTGCACCCCGCGAGAGGCTGCGGGTGCGATCCCCGGAGTGCGCCTCCGCGGAGACCGGAGGCCGTCCGACCCGTGTCGCTTGCTGAAACGACATCCCCTGATTACGCCGAATTGAGCCGTCTCGTGCGCGCCGAGGGCTTACTCGAACCGCAGGAAGGCTACTACGCGCTGAAGCTCCTCCTCGCCCTTGGTGCAGTGGCGGTGACGGTCGTCGTAGCCCTCGTCACGACCCATCCCGCGATCCTCCTCGCTGATGCCGTTCTCCTCGCGATCGCGTCGACGCAGCTCGCGCTTCTCGCCCACGACGTCGTGCATCGCCAGGCCTTCCGTGCGCGCTGGCTGAACCAGTTCCTGCGCTACGCGGTCGGGAACGTGCTCCTCGGCATGAGCCCCTCGTGGTGGGCGGAGAAGCATACCCAGCACCACGCGAACCCGAACCACATCGAGCTCGACCCGGACCTCCAGATCCCGCTCCTCGAGTTCAGTGAAGCGCGCATCGCCCAACGCTCGCGCTGGGAGCGACCCCTGATTGCCATACAGGCGCCGATCCTCCCGCTGCTCTTCCCCTTCCAGGCGGTGAGCCTGCGCTGGATGAGCGCAGGCCACATCGCGACTGGCGCGGCGCCCATCAGGCTTCTCCAGGCCGTCCTCATGATCGGCCACTTCGTGCTCTACGCGTGGCTGCTCATGTCGCTCGGGGGCTTGGGCATCGCAATCGCGTTCGCAGTCGTCCATCAGGCGACCTTCGGGCTTTACAACAGTTCGGTCTTCGCTTCGAACCACAAGGGCATGCCCATCCTGGAGGAGGGCAAGGCGCGGCTGAGCTTCCTCGAGGAGCAGGTAATGACCGCCCGCAATGTGGACGGCAACCGCCTCGTCGACTTCATTTATGGCGGTCTGAACTATCAGATCGAGCACCACCTCTTCCCGACCATGCCCCGGAACAACCTCGCGAAAGCGAAGACCCTCGTGCGATCGTTCTGCGTGGAGCGCGGGATCGCCTACCACTCGACAAGCCTCCCCCAGGCCTACCGCGAGGGCTTCGCCCACCTCCATCGCACCGGGGCCGCGCTGCGGCGCGGCGGCGGCATCGCCGCCTAGGTCGCGCCGCAGACGCGGTCGCTCCTAGCGGCCGCTGACGCGCGCGCGCCTTGGGTCGGGAGTGGGGACCGCGACGACCACGCCTCCCCCTCGCGGTGGTCGGTGCTCGCTGAAGCCTAGGTGCTCCTGCTCTACGCCGCCGCAATCGCGATCCGCTCGCCTTCCGCGTCTCGAACGAGTTCTCGCTCGATCCTGCACCCGAGCGGCACCCGGGATTCGGGCTGGGTGTGCTCTGCACTTCCACCTCGGGGCGCCGCGCGCGCGTGGAAGCGCACCTGAGCCTATGAACGCTCCTCCAACGCTGCCCGGACCTCCAGCTCCTTGGCGACGCTGAACGCATCACGCCCTCCTTCCTTGAGGGCCCGCCTACCCGTGTGGGGCTGATTCGAATCGCCGGCACTCCGCGCCTCCGTCGCTCCGGGGAGGGGCAGTCTCGGCATCGCCCAGTGCGCCCGCGATGTAGCATCGCAGCACGTGGCTACCCTCTCCGAAGCGGCACCGGTCCAGGTCGAGCAAAGCGGTCTCTCGCTTTCGACCTTCGCCGCGTTCCAGTCGCGGCCCTTCTCGTTGCTGTGGGCGAACACGTTCTCGTTTTCCCTGTCGCAGGCGGTGCAGCAGTTCACCTTCGTCTGGCTCGCGCTCCAGCTCAGCGGGACGGGACAAGCGATAGGACTGATCAGCTTTGCCCTCGGCCTGCCGGTACTCGTCTTTGGCTTGCACGCCGGCGTGCTCGCCGATCGCCTCGACCGCCGCATCCTCCTGTTCGCCAGCCAGTTCGCGGGAATCGCGATCACAGCCGTGGCCGCGGTACTCGTCTGGGCCGGAGCGATCGACACCACGTTGACTTTCGTACTAGCGCTCCTGCTGGGGACGTCGGTCGCCTTCGGCCAACCCGTGCGCGCCGCGATCCTGCCATCGCTCGTCCCGCCTGAGCGGCTCCTCAACGCCGTCACCCTGATGGGCCTGGGCTTGAACGTCTCGCAGATGGTGGGCGCGGCCGTGAGTGGGGCCGTGATCGCGCTCGGGGGGGTCGGGGCCGCCTTCGCCGCCCAAACGGTGCTCCTGACTTTGGGCCTCGTGGCCCTGCTGCCACTGCGAGTACCCAAGGTCATGGCCGCCCCCAAGCGGAACATGATGGTGGAGCTCCGCGAAGGGCTGGCCTTCGTCGCCAACCACCCGGGCATCCGCACGCTCATGATCGTGCTCCTGGC